>Ga0181591_10000863_pt1 | contig 25464 bp, 40 predicted proteins | sample 071ome_33_FD_133757 | JGI IMG/M metagenome (GOLD analysis project Ga0181591, IMG submission 133757) | Coastal salt marsh microbial communities from the Groves Creek Marsh, Skidaway Island, Georgia - 071412AT metaG (megahit assembly) | ecosystem: Environmental > Aquatic > Marine > Intertidal...
AGGTTTGTGTACTTAGTAAAAGTTCTATAATCAGATGAAGTCAAAGATTCGCGTGAACGAACTAGCATTGTAGAAGTATCAATCTTTGAATCATCAATTTTAAATTTTTGTCTTTCAATACGATTATCTACGCGATAAGATAAGGTATTTAATCTTCCCTCATGGATTGTTACATTATCAAACACATATTGATTTGAACTATTTTTTGTTGCAATATAAGATTTATTAGTAACAAAGTCTTTTTGCTCTGAACCAATTTGACCAGAGAATGTAGTACCTTTGGTGATTTGTAATGTGGCTGCAGAATCTGCATCACCAGTTACAGTTACTTTTAAAAGAGCTGTTGCAGCAACATTTGATTGCGGAATATATCCAAGGTCTTTTGCTCTTGATACAACGTTAGAACGAATTTGTGCAGTATCTAAATACGCTTCATTTGCTACCATATGAGATAGTAAAGCGTTATATTGAGTATTATATGACAAAACATCTAAAAGAACATTGAGGCCTGCACCATCAAAGTCGTAGTCATTAAACTTTTCTTGAGAACTTAGATAAGCTTTCAGATTTGTTTTAATCTGATCAAAATCCAGCTCCGTGACATTTTTAATTTTTGTAGCCATTTATCTTGTTCTCTCTAAAAATAATTCAACGTCAACGATTTCTTGTCTTGATAATACTAATACTGAAATAGAAACAAATATAGCATTATTATCAGATCTATCTTCTACATCAACGCGTTGTACAGCAACCCTTGGCTCAAATCTTTTAATTGCATTTATAATTTCGTCTTTAATTAATGATATAGTAATTGGATCAGGATTCTCAAACATAAATTGAGTGACACGACTTCCAAAAGTAGGTTGGAATGGTCTTTCGCCATAGCCCGTAAGTACAATATTTTTTACAGAATTTTTAATTGCCACAAGGTCCTTAGTTGGAACAACATCTCCAAAATTTGGATGTGGCTTAAACTTTAAGTCTAAATCTGTGTATGGCTTAGCGCGTGCAACTACTTTTGCAGATGCAACCTCTACGTTTTTATCTGATAAAATTTGTGTACTCATGCTATTATTTATATCTGTTTAATTGACGTTTACACTTCCAGCACCATTTGCGCCAGAACTTCCGCATGAAATAGCATCTCCAACTCGATGTATGGGTTTACCATTTACATTTACATTTGGTGAACCTGCTGCAGCTGTAGCTCCATGAGGAGGCGCACCTGGACAAGCATGAGCAGCATATGCATCACCTTGTCTCACTACTGCCTTACCTTCTATAAAAACATCTCCACTAAAAGCTGAAGGCGGTCTTGGAGGAGCACCGCATGGATCTCCAGTAGATGCAGATCCTTGAACAACTGGATTAGGCATAATTTTCTCCTATGATGTCATAATTTTAACTAACCATGAAGGAGCATTGGCTGATCTACCAGAAGCTCCCCAATATGTGGCTGAATTGGCCGGTACTGTATTTCCAGCAGATATGTCGAGGTGAACGCCAACATTACCCATATAACCAATACCCGCTCCAATTGCGGTAGCTCCAGCATTTTTAGCAGCTTGGACCCAAGCATGAAGATCTGGTGAATTTACAGTCAAACGCTTACCATCTTTATAAAGCCATACATCAGCAGCATATCCATTTAAGTGACGATCGGAGCCAGTTCTTCTTTGAGGTGTCATACCACCAGAGAAAATTTCAACATCCAAGCCAGTGGAGTTAGCTGCAGAAATAATAATGCTTTCAAGTGCTGGTTGAATTTCTTTATTACGAGTTGCATATTGATTAACATATTTAACTCTTGGTGTATCATTAATAATTTTACCAGTTGAAGATATAGTTCCTGAATCTGTTTCTGGAATTTGAGTATCTGTAGCTGAAAGACTTGTACCACTCCATCCAGAAATTCTAGAATTACTTTCTCCTGATCTACCAGTAAGTCTAAGAGCATCAATTTGTTGAGACACAGAAGAAGTACCATCAGGCTTAATTACAGAATATTTTGGAGTTGGAAATTGAATATCAGTATCAGCTTCTTCAATCTCAATTAAGAATGGTGTTGCTTCGTCATCTGTAAATCCAACACCTGGTAAATCTACTCTTTCTAGAAGTTCGTCTGGTGTATGTAATATAGGAGCTTCTGCGCCAGGAGAAGAAGGACTAAATGGACTCATAGTTCCACCTGGGTTCAAATTCAAAGTAGAAGATTTAATATTTGTAGTTCCAGAAGATCCAACATTAGTTGTTGCACCAGAAATATTTACTTCAGAATCTCCATCTATATTTGTGGTTGCAGATGTAATATTTGCTTCAGAAGAAGCATCAGCATTAAATGTAGTTGTCAAAAGATTTATTTCTGAATCTGCTTCTAGGTCAATCGTGGAAGTAGCACTCATTGAAATATTATCTGTTTTGATTGCTAATTCTGAGATGCTCATATCTAAATTATCAATTTCACCTTTTAGATTAGGAGCATCCATGTAAATTTCTTCTGTAGCATTAATGGAATACTTTGGACCATTAGCACCAAAAGAAGTATGAGCTGTTAAGAAAATATGGTCTGCTACTGCAGTAATTGTATCTTGAGCTGAAAAAGTAATATTAGGAGCAATATAAAATTGATCTCCATCTGATCTAACTGTTAATGACCCAGAAGCATCAACTCTCACGTCACCCAATGTTTTTACATTAATGTCGCCTTGAGTTTGAAGTTGAGTATTTCCAGTTGTATATGTTACAGAAGATCCATTAATACGATTAATTGAATTACCTTTAACATCAATATTAGAATTTCCCTTTACGGCTAGGTTAGCATTTCCTTGAACTGTGGTGGACATATTACCACCAACATTAACTGATGCATCTCCTGTTATTGTAACAATCCATTGGGTCATTGCGTCATATCGTTCTTTTGAACGAGTGCGCATTTTGTTATCTGGGCGTAATTCTATAAAAGCTCCGGCGCGGTGTTGAATATTAATTCTTTCCGCTCCAGGAGTATCATCAAATTCGATAAGATGACCTGATTCAGTAAGTCTTACTTTATTATATGGATATTCTGCAGCATAAGCATCTTCAGGCTCATATACTCCAACTGGAACTTTTCTCTCATAATCCAGTCCTACTGCTCTTGTTCCTACATCGGTTCCTGCTTCTCTAGGGAAAACACCATACGGATCATTAAATCCCATAGTAGGTTCTGCCCCACTATCATTAATGCCCATAATAGTTCCCATAACAACTGGATCTTGAGCATCAGGTCCATCTCTAAAGAATCCCATAACCCATGAACCTTCAACCAAGCCATGAGTACCATCACCCACACCAGAAGTACCTGAAGAAGTAGTTGGCATTAAAACAGCAGCCCAAGGAAGATCTGCTGTTGGAAGCTTATCTTTATTTTCAGTATGGTATCCAAAGACTCTTACTTTTACGCGGTTCAAAAGAACAGGATCATGTCTATCTTCCACAACTCCCGTAAACCATACAAATTCAGTTGATCTAAATCCTGCTACATTATTCATTATTGAGGCCCTGTTCCATCTTCTGAAGAGCGTTCATCACTCGTTTTCTTAAGTTCATCTTCTAGATCTTCTTCTGTGAATGCATTACCTACAGCAGCTCCAGCTCCTCCAAATGCTGATAACTCATCACCAGCATTTTCTGCTGTACGCACATCAGTATCACCAGCAATTTGATCTGCTGCTGCAGCCGCGGCTGCTAGTGCTGGATCAACTTCACCAACTTCATATCCAACAACCACTGTTTCTTTTGGAGCTGGTTCTCCGCGTAGACCATCATCTGGACCACCCTGCTTAATTCCTGAAACATTTAGTGGTTCTGATAATGGAGCTCCAGTTGATGGATTACCATACGTTGGATCTGGCTGACCTTGAACTGGTCTTGCAGCTAATCCACCTCTATCAATACCGTCTCTTGCAAGTTTTATTTGAGTTGTATATCCATTATTATCAAAAGTGTGAGTTGCGCTAATAATAAGATATCGACCAGATAATAGAAGATCTGGTTCGCGCTCTTTTTCAGTATCTGCAGCGCCTGACTTTGGAATTTCAATTTCAATAGTTCTACCAGAAGTTAAAGAAGGATCTCCATGTAATTTAACTAAATGCTCAATTTGGCCAAGGTTAGCTAAGATAGCTCTTCTTTGTGCTCCAATAAATGGCATATGCTCGTGAATACCAACTTCGGCTCTATCAGCAAAAGCTTGAGAGTTTAATGAATAATATAAAGCATGTGTATCGGCCGTATTTGTATAATCAATTCCCGAAACAGAAAAGTTTGGATGCATCACAAGATCTTTATCCAACATTGGAAGAGAATCTCTAAAAGAGTTAAAATCTCTTAAAACATAAGATTTTGTTTGCCAATCAATTGTGTGAGTTCTTGTTGTATAAGCTCCATCTCTAAAACCTTTATATGGAGAGAATCCAAGGTTAGATGAAATTTCTAATATTCTACGTCTCTTTTCTTCGAATGCTTGGTCAGTTAAAGCTTCTGCCATACTAAAAGATGCATGATAGTAGCGATCCATTGCTGGAGCTTCAATCATCTTATTGTATGAATTCAGAATATGCTGACCGCCAATAAAGGTTTCATATGCAAAATAAGGAGCTCCATTTGGACCAGCTGTTTTTGATAAAATTTGTTGAATTGCATCTGAATAAGTTGGCTTTGGTGGAATATATGTAAAAGGTGGTGTGGATTCTTTATCATTGGTTAATAGATGAATATTGTTACCATCACCACGATAATCTTGAACTTCAATCAATTGACCTACAATGTCTTTATAATCAACTCCACATTCTCTATAAAGAGTTTGTAAAATTTCAACAGCAGTCCCTTTATGAACATGCTCAACTCTTCTCATTTTAGATATTAATCCAAATGGAGATACTAGTCTAATTGTGTAAACTTGAGCATCTGGCTTTGGACGAGCAAATAACGGCATATCCATTACGTACCAAGATGTAGTAATCTCAGCTGGTTGTTCAATGCCATTTAATTTTTTAATTAAAACACATTGTACTTTTTCGTTACCAGTAATATGAAAATCTTCTAAAAAGTTAACACCATCTGCAACAGTCATTTCAGCAATCAATGCCTGTTGATATACTGATTCGATAACTCTGAAAGAATCAACTAATTGAGTAATGTCTTTTGTATCTGCTTCTTGATTTTCGATGGTAATCTGCATACGAAAAGCAGATGGATCACCAGCGGCCTCAGAAGTAGTAATGTGTAATCCAGACTGTTTCATCTATTAATCAGCTTCTTATACGCTCTTGCAAAATCTTGCACTAATGGTTTTTTCAAAACTTTAATTTTAGCATTTGCTTCATTCAATGCTTCTTCATATTCACGATTTGTAATTTCAGTTAAATCCGTTTCACCTTTAGAAAATAATGTTCTTGGAACTTCGGCATCATTTGCATCTTCATAATGATGAGCTGCGTTATATTCTTCTTCAACTGAAAAATCATATGAAGAATTTCTAAATAAACGATGTCCATCAATAGAACCAACAATTTCAGTATCTTGAGCAAAGTCGCCTGTAGCATTTTCAATTACGACTTGGTTTAAAGTGGACTTAATCTCTTTTACTGTAGCTGTATGTCCAGTTACGTTTCCAGTAAGAGTTTCTCCTACATAAAATTTTGGATAAACATAATGCCCAATTCCACCATTTCTAGAAGTTAAAGCATACTGTGTACTCATGTAAGATGTGATTACTTTATTTGGATATTTTTCTTTTATATATGTTTGCAATTCGTTATATTCTTTTGGCCAATTATGAAGGCCATCTCTTAAATGCTCATTTAAAAGAAAGAATGTCCAGTAATATTGAGTTGTTTCATAAAGATTATATGAAACATTATCTGGTCTTTCTCCATCTTGAATATCATAATAAGCATAGGCTGCTGCATCATCTACAGTAACACCGGCTTTTACATGTCTAAAAATATCAACAACAATTTGATTGGTATTATTATCTTTAAACTGATAACCTGTAATAGGAAAGTTTTTGAAAAAATGAGGCATTATAATAATCCTCTAATATCATTTTGAGTAAGAACTCTTGTTTCTTGGAATGTGACTGAAATATCTACTTCAGTAGGCGCGCCATCAGCAAAAGTAAGATGAGAAGATGAATTAAATGTAGTTTGAAAACTTGTCAAATAAGACTCATAGATTTTTGGCAAGAAAAAGTTTTCATCTGAGGTACCACCACGCATAAATGAGATAGACCATTTTGCTGGATATTTCAAAACATAACCTACTGAATTGTCAGTGTCTGCATACATAAATTCTCTAAAATAGTTTTGAACTCTTTTAATATCTTGAGATTCTTCTTGCGATTCTGCAACCATTTTAAAGTTGAATACAAAAGAACGAATATTCATATTCTGAAAAGCTGTTACAGTGTTTGGATTCATCACAATAGAATTTTGCTGTTGATATGTTTCCGCCGCTTTATCTGCTCCTGGAATAACCGAAGCGTTTGATAAAGCTTTTGCGGCAATAATTGTTTTTAATTCTGGAGAACTTTCAGCGGCCGTCACAGCTTGTTGTAACGCACCTTGTGTATCACCACTATCAAGACCTTGAGCAATTGTAGCACCAATTGGTCCCATATCAAAAGTAGAATAGCCAGCACCATCTGCCCAAGATAAGTTTGGTGGGCAATATAATGCTATTGAAGCTAATCCGACTCCATCTTTATCTCTCGCTGTAAAGACAACATAGTTTGAGTCTGAAGTATATAAGTTACTTGGATATACGAGAGGCGCTTTAAACCCGGCCATTTGAACTCCATATAAATAATGTTAAGAGTAGTTATGATTATTTATAAGGCAAATGGCGAAGACTTATAAGGGCAAATACAGAATTAAGAAGCCCGAAAAATATATGGGTGATCCAAAGAGTGTAACATATCGTTCGCTTTGGGAAAGACAAGCTTTTCGATGGTGTGAAGAGCGAGATGATGTTGTGGCATGGTCATCAGAAGAAACAGTAGTGCCATATGTGTGTCCAACAGATAAACGTGCTCATAGATACTTTATAGATCTTAAAATAAAATTCAAAGGCGGCAGAATTGTTTTGGTTGAAATAAAACCAAAATCTCAAACTCAACCTCCAAAGAAACCTTCAAGGCAAACCAAAAAATATATTAGTGAAGTTATGACATATGTTAAAAATGAAGCTAAATGGAAAGCTGCTCAAAAGTATGCTAAAGATAGAGGCTATCATTTTGAAATATGGACTGAAGATACTCTAAAATCTCTAGGGATGAAACTTCTCACTGGCTAGTATAAATAGTATTATATATTTGCTATTTAGTAGGAACTATGGCCGAATCATTTTTCACAGATCTAGCTGCTAAAGCTTTTCGTGCTGGTATTACACCACGCACCGATGCGTCACGAGAATGGTTTCGTGATAATACTCGTAATTTGCGTGATGTAAACAGAAGAAAATTATTAAAGGATCCATTTGTTGAACCGCGGAATAGAGCTCGGGTTGGCTCAATGTATATGTACTTTTATAATCCAAAGCACGAAGCTACATTACCTTATTACGATTTGTTTCCTTTAACAATTATGGTTCAGCCAGTAAGAGGTGGATTTCATGGATTGAATCTCCATTATCTACCTTTACCACTAAGAGCTAGATTGTTCGATGGTTTGATTGATATTACCAATAATAAAAAATATGATGAATCTACGCGATTCAAGCTTAGTTATGATTTATTAAAATCAGCTCAGAAATTAAAATTTTTTAAGCCATGTTATAAGCACTACCTTTATTCTCAAATAGAAGGAAGAGTTGCAATGCTAGACTCTGCTGCTTGGGAAATGGCTTTATTCTTACCAACTGAGCAATTTAGAAAAGCTACAAAGTCCGCTGTTTGGAAAGATTCCAGAGCAGCGATGAGAGGATAACACATGGCATTTGAGAATCCAACAGCTACAGTTGCAGCACAAATGGGAGCCCACGGCGGGCCAGCTCGTACTAACTATTTTGCTGTTACCTTTTCAGGTCCATCTACAATTACACCTGACAATGCTTTTGTTAATGCACTATGCGAATCTGTTCAACTTCCTGGTCGTTCAATTTCTACATTTGAACATGGTACCACTCGTCAAGCTACAAAGCGTCCATATAGCTTTATTAATGACGATGTAACTCTTACATTTATTGTTACAAATGATTTCTATATTAAGAATCTTTGGGACCAATGGATGCGTGCAGTTGTAGACGATAGAACCGGTAAAGTTCAATATAAGTCTACATATGCACATGATGTTACAATATCGGTATTAGACATGAATGCAAACCAAGTGTATGAGACAAACTTAGAAAATGCATTTCCAATTAATATTTCTGCAATTGAATTATCTAATGCTGCAGAAAACGAATTAATGAAAATGACAGTGACTTTAACATATGATAATTTTACAACTAAAACAAAAGACTTTGGATTCGTAACTTCTGTATTTGATTTCAACACTGCATTGTCTATTCCATCTCCAGGATTATCTTCGATTCCATTTAATCCATTTGGTGATATACCGAATCAAATTCAGTTTACAAGTCTAAGTGATTTGAAAGATGCTCTACGTGGAACATTAGATGGAGCACTTGATCAGATTAAGAATTCTATCACTGGTGGTATTCGTGAGACTATTACTTCAGTTACTCGTCCAATTACAAATGCTATTAATTCTGTTTCAAACCAGATCTTTGGCGGATTTAATCAAGTTGTAGGTACAATCACTGGTGGTATTACCGGTGTAATAAATAACATTAGCACAGGTATTTCAAGTGCAATTGGAAACGTGATTAATACTCCAATTGCTCAAGTAACTGGAGCTATTAACAGTGGAATATCTGGTATTACTAATAGAATTTCGTCCGGATTAAAAGGACTCTTTGGATAACATTATTGCTATATTATAGGAGATTATAATGGCTTTACCTAGAATTGACTCGCCAAAATATGAACTAACGGTTCCAAGCACAGGTGAAACAGTTGAATACAGACCATATTTAGTTAAGGAAGAAAAGATCCTTATGCTAGCTATGGAATCAAAAGATCAGAATCAAATGATTCGAGCTCTACGTGATGTAATTGCTGGTTGTACAGATGGAAAAGTACAAGTAGATAAACTAGCAATGTTTGATTTAGAATATGTTTTTCTAAAAATTAGAGCTAAATCAGTTGGTGAAACATCTAAGATCGGTGTTAAATGCACTGATTGTGATACTAAAAACGAATTTGAAATTAACCTTGATGAGGTACAAGTTCAAGGGGAAGTAAAGAAAGAAGCTAAAGTAGCATTAACAGATAGTGTTGGTGTAGTACTACGTTACCCTACTGTGAAAGGTATTCAGAGACAGTTGGGTAAAGGCAAAGGGAATGACGCTGAAGTAAGTATGGCAGCTGTTGCAAGTGCAATTGAGTCTATTTACGATGCTGAAAATGTTTATAGTGCAGAAGATGAAACTTCTGAAAGTTTAATTGGATTCTTAGATTCATTAACTTCTCAGCAGTTCAAAAAGATTTCTGAATACTTTGAAGACATGCCTCGATTGAGACATGAAATAAATTATAAGTGTAAGAGTTGTGGAGTAGAGAATAAACAGACATTGGAGGGTCTGACAAATTTTTTCTAATAGCTCTTTCCCATGAGTCGTTAGAGAACTATTATAAGACCAACTTTGCGTTAATGCAACACCATAAATATTCTCTAACGGAGCTCGATGAGATGATGCCGTGGGAAAGAGAGATTTATGTTTTATTATTGAGTGAGTATATTAAAGAAGAAAACGAACGAATTAAAAACCAGAAACGTGGATAAACCATAATGGCAGAAGATCAAATTGGCCCAAGCTTAGACGAGTTAACGGCTACCATTACTGAGCAAAATAAAGCTCTAAAAAATATGGAATCTCTTGGAAAGCTTGATACAACTATCAAAGCTATGGAAAAGAGTAATACCGAAAATTCTGCCGCTTTGCGAGAACAGTTTAATTCTATTCAAACAGCATTACAAACGGCTGAAAATGACGAGCAGTTAGAATTAGCTCGCGAGCAATTGGAAGCATTAGAAGGTTTAGCTGGTACCGAAGAAGAAAATAGAGAATCTGCCAAACGTCAAGAAGAAGCGAATGAACTACTAAGTAAAATGGTTTCCGGTATTGATGGATTAGCCGATTCTTATGATAAGATGCTTGATAACTTAAAGCCATCAGCAGGTTTATTTGCTACATTAGGTGGTTTGGCATTATTGTTTACAGATCCAGAAACTCTATTTGCTGGAGTTCGAGCTGCTATTGATGGTGTATTTGCTATTGTTGATTCTATTAAAATGTTCTTAGATGGAGACTTTAGTGAAGGACTAGCTCTACTTGGAGATAATATTGGAGCAGTAGCTGCAATTATTGGTACTGTTGCTGTACTATTTGGTGGACGTATTATTCGTCTTGTATCTTTAATGGTAAAGGGTGTACAAGGGATTATCAAAGGTGTTACTAAAGTTGGTGGATTCATAGCGCGTCTTGGCGGGCGTTTCGGTGGTTTGGCTAAAATATTTGGAAGACTTTTCTTACCATTTACGATAATCACCGGAGCAATCGGCACCATTCAAGGATTCATTGATGGTTTCAAAAAAGGAGGAATCATTGGTGGTATTGAAGGAGGTGTCAAAGGATTATTTAATACCTTAGTTGCTTGGCCATTAGACTTATTAAAAGATGGAGTTGCTTGGATTCTTGGTAAGTTTGGATTTGAAGACGCTAAGGCTACATTAGAAGCGTTTTCATTCTCTAATCTAATTAATAATTTAATTACCAGTGTATTTAATATGGTAAAAGGCGCAGTTAAATGGGTTGGAGAATTATTTACAGATCCAGTTGCAGCATTAGATAAATTGTCAATGGCTCTTATTGGTCCTGATGGAATCCTAGGAGTAATTACTGCTCCAATTGATAAAGCAATCAATTGGGTAATGGGTTTGTTTAAACTAGGAGATCCCAGCAGACCATTCTCTTTATATGATACGCTCTATGATCCAATTGATAAAACTATTACGTGGGTCAAAGGTTTATTCACAGATCCTGTCGCGGCATTACAAAAAGCATGGAATGGCTTAGTTGGTGAAGGTGGATTAATTGATATAATCTATTCTCCAATTGATAAAGCAATTGCTTGGATTCAAGGGCTATTCAATTGGGGAAATCCAGAAGAACCATTCAAACTTTCCACAGTAGTTAAAGATGCTTTCAAACTTGCAAAGGATTGGATTGTAGGTCTATTCACTTGGGGATCAGAAGCTGGTAGCGGTGAAGATGGATCTTGGTCACTATCAACATTTATTCCAAACGCTTTTGCAGATGTAAAAACTTGGATAGTTGATAAATTTACTTTTGCTTCTGATATGGCAACAGAAGGCTGGACTAACCTAAAAGATTTTGCTCTTGGTAAATTTACCGAAGCTAAAGATTGGTTTATTAGTAAGCTTACATTTGCTTATGATATGGCAACTGAAGGATGGACTAACCTAAAAGATTTCGTGTCAGGTTTATGGACATCAGTAAAAACTTGGATTACTGATAAATTAACTTGGGCTTCAGATCTTACGACTGAAGGATGGACTAACCTAAAAGATTTTGTATCTACCAAATTTACCGAAGCTAAAGATTGGTTTATTGGTAAGCTTACATTTGCTTCAAATCTTGCTACTGAAGGTTGGACTAGTTTAAGTGCATTTGTTTCAGGTAAATGGAATGAAGTTCATACTTGGATTACAGGATTATTCGACTGGGCAAGTGATGGTCTATCAGAAGGATGGACTAACCTTACTGATTTTGTTTCAGGTAAATGGACCGCGACGAAAAAGTGGTTTACTGATATGTTTAGCTGGTCTTCGAATGAAGATGATAAAGGTGTAGTCCAACAACTATTTGATTCTACTATTGAAAAGATAACTTCATTCTTTACAGGTCTATTTGACTTTTTGCCATCAATTTCTGAAATTAAAGAATCTTTACAAGGAATGCTTCCATCTTGGTTACAACCAGATTCTGTTTCAGACATGGCAAGTGAACTTGAGTCAGAAGGTGGAGTTACAAGAGAAGAAGTATTAGCAGCTACTACTGATGAAGCAAGAGCAGCTCTAGCTGCAAGAGCAGATGATAACTCTTGGACTTATGGCTATAATGAAGCTATGAGAGCTATTGAAGCTATCCAAGCTGCAGAATTAAACCGTGGCGGAATTGTTAAAGCACCAGAAACTGGCGGTCTTGCGGTTATGCATGGCGCAGAAATTGTTGCACCATTGGATTCACCACAAGGTAAAGTTCTAATGGCCATTAATGATTTGATGAATGCTAAAGCCGCAACCGGAACTGGTGAATATGGATCTCCATCTGCAGCTGCTATTGTTATGGGTGGTAATACTAATAAGTCAAACACAAACAACGTGAATACAACTAACTATACCATCCAGCAGGGAGTTACCCCAGACGACTTCCTCAAACGAGATTTTATAAATTTCTCATACTAATAAAAAAGGGACCCGAAGGTCCCTTTTCTTTTTATTGGCCTGATGCCAATTTCTGGAAATAACTTAAGGTATCATCATCATTAGAAGATGCCGTTGATGTTTCCACTGGTTCATACGTTGGTTGTGATGGAGCTGGTGCTGGATCATCAAGTGAGACTGATTCAGCTGTAGTCATTACCATATCCTCTTGACCAAGAACACGGTTCAACTTAGTTTTCAGTTCATCATATGTTTTATAGTTTTTAGGATCGAGGAACTCCTGTAAACTATACAAGCGATTATAAACACCTTCTAGCTCATCATCATCTTGTGATAGAGCAGAGGCATTTGCAAACTCAGATTTATCATAGTTACGATAACCCGCAACTTGTTGAATCTTAAGTTTGAAATTCGCACCATCCCAGAAATCAAACGGATTTACTGGATCCTCATCAGCAAATTGTGGTTGCATAACATCCATAATCTTATCAAAGATTTTCTTACCAAACTTATAAAGGAATACTTTGCCTTCATTGTCTGGATTTCCTGGATCAGAAATAACTTGAATGTTAGACACATAATGTAAACGACGTTTACGATCACGTGCGATTTGCTTATCTTCTTCACGACCAGAATTCCACAGTACTGAATTCATTTCAGATACTGGATCGTTTTGACCAATTGAAGTAAGAGAGTTTTCGATATACCAAAGACCAGATGGACCTTGGAAACCATGATCCCAATAACGAACCCAAGGGAGATCCTCGCCCTGAGGTGCTGGAAGGAAACGAATTACTGCATAACCGTTACCAGCTTTATCAACTGTTGGCTTCCAAAAACGATCATCTACATAAGATTGTTTTTGTTGTTGACCACCACCTACAGCTTCAGCTGCTTTAGTAAGTGCATCGATAGAACTGCGGTTGCGTTTTAGATCTGCAAAAGACATATATTTTTCTCCGTATTTGCGTTGTATATTACTGAATTATCCACTTTATACATAATATTATAAACCATTTGTGTCCTTATGTAAATACCCTGAGAACAATATTTTTTGCTTTTTCAAGGTCAAAGCTTACAAATGATTTGTACTTACGAATCTTTCGTGAGACCTCTGGCCAAACGATAGTTTCCGTAATCTGTTTATCAGCATCTTTCATAAAACCAGTTAACTGGTCAATAATACATACTGACTCTATATTTATATCACCACGAATGTATGCAGTGATAATGGGAGGGTGTCCCCTTGATGCATCTAAGATCTGATCAAAGTTACCTTCTATAGCAACCTTATGCAAATCTTGTTCTAGCATATAACCCATTGATTGATTGCGCTTAAGCCACTCGGTATAGACTTCTTCGTTCTCCACCATTTCTCCTACCCATTTATTATCTGCAACAAAATGTGCGGCGTAATACTGAACTAGGTCAGATGCCGAATCAAACTTTTTACCTATTTTTGCAAAGAAGTATTTGTCTTTGCGCTTCCAAAACGACTGCGGTTTAGCAGAAGTCTTATAGTTATATTTGATAGCATCATATGAATCTGACTCAAAATGCAGTTTCATAGATTGATAAAAACGATATGCTTCAAAGGGTTCCATAATTCTCATATTGGTAATGTCGCGGTATTTGAATCTTTAATCATATTGTACTTAATAGCTTCAGCTTTAATTTTTTCCATAAGAGTTGGAGTAATTACTCTATTCACGTCTTCAACTGGAAACTCAAGTTCTTCGCATACTTCTAAAATCGCGTCAAGGTAATCCATATTAAATTTGAAAACTTTCTTTTCTACCATTTGAGAAAAACGTTTCTTTGTAAGTATTTTTCCTTCTAACATTGGTTGATTAGTTCCACCTATAATATTTGTGGGTACCGATTTGAGTTGTGTAGTTGAGCGTTTTAGCCCAAGTGGGGTTAACATATTTAGCATGATAATGAGTTGCGCCTTCCGTAATATCAATGTTGTTATACCATAAGGCCAAAGTTTCGCGAACTACTATTTGTACCTTGTCAATCAATTCTTCATTTACCATACGATCCGATCTACCATCACAATACCAGCTAAATTGGCACTGATGTCTTAAAGGGTTTCCTTTGGAATCAGTAGGACCTTGATAAACTACTTCGCAAATGCTATTTGGATACCGAGGATCATAAGTACGATTTAATACTACATTAGTGACTCCCATTACAGAAGCATAGCCATCTGATCGAGCTTCAAAATATCCATTTTGAATTAAGCATCGTAAATCTTCAGAATTAATTTCCTTTAAGCTTTTAGCATTTACCGGTCCAACGCTCGCAATAAGACACAATCCGAGTTGAGCCGCCCATTTGGTGAATTTGTTTTTGTAGTTAAAGTTTGCCATGTATTATCAATCTGCTTTATTGTTTTTGCCTGCACAATTGGAAGAACCTCTTCGGGTTTTCTCAATTTAATCTTACGGGATTGTTCATCAACGTTTTGCAATGTAGTCCCTTTTACTTCAAATCCTTTAGATGAATTAGAAATATATTCGGTAAGCTCCTTTGTTTTAACATTGAAGACATACAACCTCATAGCCCCAACAATAGTAATAGGCAAGATTGATGTCACCTTAAAGTCATTGCTATCTTTTAGATACTTAAGATTAGCAACTTGTTTATCGGCAGCACGTGGCTTTGGAGTACGAGTTTTACGAGTAGCTTTAGCAGATGCTTTAACTCTATCCAAATCCGCTATCATATCCTGAATTAACTTAATTCGACGACGAAGAGCTGGACGCTTGACATGTGAATAGCCTTCAACAGCTTGTTCACATCGCTTATGATACGCATCTTCATAATCCAATAGCCAACCTTCAAGACGCTTAAGAACTGGAGCAATATGAGCATTACTTAGTCCATGCTTCTTAAAAGTTGTATACATATCAAATTCCGGCTCTTCGCCGTCAATCCAAGCGTCTTCCAAATCATCCAAGTCAGTCATAATTGTTTCTTGGATTTTATTGAAGAGACGTTGTTGAGGAGTAAGAACTACAATATTAGAAGTAGCATTTGCCTGAGCATCTTTTTCCTCAAGGATTTTTTTACCTGAATCAATTAATTCAGAATAGAATTCTTTAATACGATTAATCGCATTTTTATAATTTGAAGGCAGAGTCAATTCAAGGTTAGTCCAATAAATTGCTGCTGCATGTAGTGAGTACATATAGAAATTGTACTCAGGATTTGCGAGAATAGCTTTGGCATCCTCTTTTGAAAAGTTAGCTTTTACAAAAGGTTTTGTAATTGCCGTAAGTTCTTTACGATCAACTTCCATATGAACATAGTATTTGAATTTTTCAAAACCATCGGACATCGGAGCTCCTGGTAAACCTGTTTTTGGTCTTGCACGAACTTTAACTTTTTTACGAGCTGCCATAGCTATTTCTCCTCAGTGAATATATTTATATACTATCACAAGTAACAACAAATGTAAACCCCTAAAGTGCATTATTTTAAAGAAATAATCCACTGATTTTTTTCTGAGTGGCGTTTATTAAAAAAAGATCCAATCATTCCTGGAAAAGTTTTATCGAGTCTTTCTTGTGGCATTAGCATTTGATATTCAAAAAGCTCTTTTGATTTAATTGGAGTTGTTGCTCCAAGTTTAACAACTTCACCAGTTTGGCGATTAGTTAGCTTTACTTTCGCGTCAATTGCATATTGACCTTTATCTAAAGTTGAATACACTGCTTTACCCATATAATTTTCTTTATATGTAAATGTAGAACCAACCTCAGTTGCTAGCATAACTGTTTTCATAATCTATCCTTTCACAAAATTTTTCACAGTTTCTACTTTAAAAGACCGCCAGTCTTGTAGACCAGTATCAAATACACGAAGAGCTTTTAATACGGTTTCAAGGCCTTCGCGTAATTCTGGAGTATCATCTCCCTTTGGACGTTTATTCTCTGGAATAAGATCCATATTTAAAGTGCATCGCATAACACGAGTGTCACCATTAACTTTTGTAAAGGTTACTTCACATTCACCACCACGTAATTCACGTAGCATATTTTCTTGAGTTAAATCCATACTGAAAACTCTCCTTACAAATGGTATAGACATTAGTTTCTTCTCATTGTTGCAAAATTTTTCGGATCATCTCCCCTTCCGACAGGGACGAGGTTTGATTTGTGCATTGTTGCGATTCCGATAATGTAGTCTCCTGAGTAGACTTGCTGTTCTTTTCTTTCACCATTCGCAGGTACGCAGTCCGACGTGCGGCTTGGATAATTCTTTGTCTCGCGGCGAAAGCTGGATTCTTTCGGTTCATAAGGTACAAACTCCTGTTTCTTTGGTTTTGCATCTGGATCAATGCCCATCTTAATTAACCAAGCTCGATGTTCAGCTTCGCGCTGTTTCCAACCTGGCTTTTTCTTTTGCTTTCGTTTGGAGCCATGAACTTGCACTCCACGAATCATATGCATACTCATAATTAGTTCCAATCGTTATCAAAACGAGTTGTTTCACGCATGGTTTCACCATAATACTTTTCAGCATACTTAGAAGCATCTGACCAGTGGTTATGGTTCTCATCCATTTTTTCGATTTCTTGATCATAAGCTTTTTGAGCTTTTGCTCGACGAGGAGCTTCTACCTCATCAGTCCAGCGACGAACGACTGAACCCTGCGCTTTTAGCTTAGCGGTAAAAGCAGCTTGACGCTTTTTCTTCTCCGCGATTTGCTTGATTAGGGCCAAACGATCTGCTTTTTGCTGAGCTGTCATAGTCATATTTGTTTCTCCATCATTAAATATAGGTATATTCTACCACAACTTTCTGTGTTTGTAAACCCCTAAAATGCATTTTTTTGAAAAAAGTGTAAATAAAAAACCCTTTAAAATCAATGGCTTATGATGAGGAGAAACGTAACCTATTGATTTTAAAGGGAAAAATAATTTGTAACAAATTGTATTTTTTTTACCTCTGGACTTGAACTATGTCATATGTACCTTCTGACAAGTTCCAAGCCTTCATTAGTTTAAGATACATTTCCGGCTTGAATGTAACTACATCGAACCGGTTTGTCTTTTCATTCCACTGACGAATATGGCAATAGTCATCATAGAGCAAAGCGCTTACATCTTCAAGTTCTCCTGTATTATCCATTATAGTAATACAGGTTTCATCTAAATCAAACTCTACAGTAATCATAGAGCTTCAACAGTCACTTTGTACCAAGTGCCAGATTTGTCTTGCACCTTAATAGTTTTCTTAGTAGACACCATGTATCCATCTTCGGGATGTAGATCCCATTCAACTTTATCTACGTAACGAACAAGAGAAGAATCACGATAACTATCTTCTCTCATATAGTTTTTGATTTTATCAGCAATGTAATCACAATATTGTAACATTATTTAGAGCTCTCCATAATGCGTTGTAAAAGATCGTCAACAATTGGTTTAACGGTTTCAAGATCTCCTTCTTGTTCTGCTGCTTCCATATGCATAATTTCTAAAAGAGTCACTGCCATAGCTCGATCATCTTCGGTAAGACAATAATCTAAAAGAAACTTGACTTCAGAAACAGTTTGACATGCCCAGAGCATATCACAAAGCTCTGCTTGTCGTGGACTCAATCCATGTAGTTGAATATTGCCATCTCCGCTCATGCTGCCTCCTCATATAGCTTTTTGATTTTGAGGCGATCTTCGAAGCCAACACCTTGCTTCCACATAAAGTAGTCAAAGTCATAAGAAAGGTCATCACCTTCTGCTTCAGCAAGAACTTCCACTGCACGATTCCATGTACAGTTCATAAGATCCATTACTTTACGAAGAGACTGGCGAAACTCATTCAGAGCGTTCTCTTCTTCAAGACGCTGCATTTCCATAGCGTCATCCAAGTCAGCAATTAAGCTATCCCATGTAGCTTGCTTCTGATCAGCGTTAAAAGCCGCCCACATATTCCACCATCCTTCACGAGGACGAAAGCCATAGGCTTCTTTATGAAGATCTGAGATGATAGTTTCGTCAAATGTATAAGTCATAATCGTTTCTCCTCATTGATTATATGTATATACTAACATACTTTGAAGTGAATGTAAACAGTTTTTTTCACTTTTTTTCAAAAAAGTTGCATTTTGTTATCGCTAACAATCTATACATAATTATGTGATAAATAAAGGAGATGATAAATGTGTTCACCATATATTCGCAAAGAAGCTAATCGATTTTATTGGATTGTGAAAGGAAAATTGATTGATGAATCTTGGTCGGATAAAGATGTTGAAGCAACTTATCATTCTTATATGAAACGTCTCTGGGGAAACCATGAGAATTGTGTTCATGAAGATGGATTTGAAGAAGCATGGAAGCGAAGAGAAGCAAGAAAAATGCTTCGACAGCAAAAGGATGAAATAGATTATGTTGCGAGGCTTGGTTATAATTAGTGCTCTGCTTTTAGCGGGTTGCAATACAAATCTATCACAAATTCCCAATAGTGTTTCTGTACCAACTGACTCTCCGGTTTTGACTGCTAGTCAAAAGATGGGTCTACACGAAGTGGAAGATAATGAGGAGCTGCGTTCTTTTCTTGGTATAGACCCATCAGTTACTGAATGGTGTGCTGCGTTTGTGAATGCTATATTGAAAGAGCATGATATTGAAGGTTCCTCTCCATATCCTCTTATGGCTCGTTCATTCCTAGACTGGGGAGTCTCTGTCGAAGAGCCTCAAGTTGGAGATGTTGTAGTTTTTCCACGAGGAGATCAAGGCTGGCAAGGACATGTTGGCTTTTATATTATGACCACCGCCGATGGTAAGTATTATTATATTCTTGGAGGAAACCAAGATGATAAAGTAACTATTTCTCGGTTTCCTTCGTCTTTGGCATTAGATATTCGGCGTAAAAACACATCGCCTTCTCGCCCTCAGTAAAATCTAAGGTTAGACTTCTCGCCGAAATCTGACATTTATCTAGACTATCATAGTCGTTATAGAAGGTAACTCGATTCTCTCCTTCTATCATACTCATTACGAATAATACCCACATTATTCTTCTTCTTTCTCTTCGATTTCTTTTGCTTTGAGCTCTTTTAATTCTGTGGTTAGACTAGCGAGCTCGCTCTCTAAGATAGAAATCTTCTGTTTAAGACTATTGTTTTGCTGCCATACATTCTGATCTATATTCTGTACTTCATTATAGACCATATAGACTATGATACCACCGACAGCTGTGATAGCACCTATAAAGTAAATAAACATTTCCATTTTATTCTGTATAACTCCTGTCTACTGCTGACGCATCCCATACCCATTCTCTATAGGTAGGATCTCCATAGACAACGACGTCTTTCTCTCCAACTTCGCTATCTACTCTTGCGTCGTTCCATTTGTGATAATAAGCTGGACCACCCCAAACTCGTCTAGCACGCAAATAAGTAGCTTCATCCATTCCAACATAGTGTACTGTACGATTCATTCTTTTCTCCTACTATAATATAATAACATAAACACTAGAGTAAGTACACAACTAATTACGTATTCTTCCAACATATTCTTCTCATACCAATAGACTATAGTATCTCCAAATAGAGCTACCCAGAGCATAGTAATGAAATATGCTATAAAGGGAGTAAGGAATACGAGTAATTTCAACAAAGGTTTTTCACCATTTTTTTCCAGAGAAATTTTTTTATAGGGAAACACTATAAAACAAATCTGAGTTTTTCTGAGGCGGGCTGTCTATAATAGTATATAGTCTATTAGACCTGCAAGTAGGAGAAATACTCCTCCATATAGTATTCCTTTTAATAGTATATAGGTCACGAGCTCGTGCATGATTAAACCTTTCTTCACTGAATTACCGCTGGAGCCTTAGCCCCCGTAGAGACACCTGCCCTCATATCGCTCAATATAATGGCGGGCTGTCACATGAGGAAGTGCAGAGGTACCACTATACACATACTAATACACGTGCCTACGAGTGCACTCTGTATCGCTCTCCATAATATAACCTGATTCATAATAAACTCCTTACTGGATACGCCCCTAGTATCTCCAATATCCTCGCACGGACTTATTGACGTTGCCGCTCTGATTCTATCGAAACTAACAAAGGTGCTTTTAGCCGGCCGGGTCCTCTACACGGACGTATCCAGAAAAGAGTCTATGCTACTATATAGAGTAATACTCCTGTTACTAGTACAAAGTTCATGATACCTGATACGAAATCAATAAGTAAGCTTTTCATTATGCAACCTTTCCTGTCATCAACCATTCATATTCATCAGCCATAGCATCAAAGCATTCGTTAAGATAATCAGTAGCATAGAACGCTGATAGATCCATATGCAAGTCAGCTTCTACAAAGTTCCAGTTAATAGAGCCGTCAACGTTCTGGTTCTCAGGGTTGTCGATCGCTTTGTTAAAAGAATCGATTACGTCGTTTTTAATAACTGATCCATTTGGTAGTAACATGATATATTCTCCTTTTGATATAACTAGTATAACATATTCTCTAGAGATTGTAAACCCCTAAAATGCACTTTTTTTATTTTTTTTATGCCACCTCATAACCAAACATAGATACTAGGAACTTATTACCAAATTCCTCTGCGATCGCCAATAGGATCTGCTCACGTGGTTCAGTATCCACTTCATCGATATGCGCTGCAGCACCATCAAAGTCTTTCATTGCCATAAGGAACTGTGCCTCTTGGAATGATTTCATGTCATCTACATATAGTTGCTCTAGGTCTGTGCCTTTTGCTTCGATTGCGTAGCTGAATGTTTGATCGATAAGTTTCTGAACTGACATGATATAATCTCCTTTTCTTATATACAGTATACCATATAAAGAACCGAATGTAAACAAAAACGTTTCGTTTGTTTTCAATAACTTAGCATTTTTTTTCTATATAGTATACCTCCCTCTCCCCAGTATCACTATACTATTATACCACACTTTGGGCATTCTGTAAACCCCTCTGAGAACTTTTTCGTGCGCTTCAGTCTGCCGATTTGGTCTGACCTCAGCAGCTGCCCTTTGCACGTTTTTTGAGGTACCATAGATCTATACGGAAAACGTTTAAAAGCCCCCTATAAAAGGAGGCTCCTCAGTTTGTCTACTATAGACTTATATAAGTTTTTTAAGGGCTTATACTCTCTAGTCTACCATAACTTTTACATATTGCAGTTTTTTATCTTCTGGCCAGTTAGTAAAGTAATCATTATCTTTATCGAATTGAGATAATAGAGATTCTTTATCTAATATAGTAGCATCACTAATAGATTCTCCTATATGATATTGAGAAAATTCTTCCACTTCTTCACATGTAACAGAATCTTTAGCCCAAGATATAGCTTCATTATCGGATAGAGACTCTGGTACAGCTACAGCATACCTTATTCTAAACGTGCTAATAGTATCTACTAATACATATTTCATAATCTTTTAATCCCATAGTCCTTCATAATACTTACCAAAGAGACGAAATCCATTTGATATACGTTCTTGTTCTTTCTTAGCTTCTTCTATATCTTCTATTCTGATATAAGGTTCATCTTTATTGGCTTTACAATCAAATGCATATATCATTTCATCAAGTACATAGTCCCAACGTTTAAAATGGTTATCATCAGTATCGTATTCATTCTCTTTGGGCGGAGCTGATATAGATTTCAATTCCTTTGGTACATCCTTATCATCAACAGATGGTGCACCATGCGTAGTGGCTTTTAATTGCTTTAACATTGGAAGAATGATTAAGGCTAAGGTATGATCCATATTCCATGTATCATACGAATGAATCACTACATGTTCTTCTCTTGGAATATCATCATCTCGATATCTACCGATTTGTACGTACATCTAAAAGCTCCTTCTCATACTGAGTCATATAGAATGATTGTACATCCTTTAGCATGTTATATTCAGCAATAGTAGCTTCGGCAGGGGATGTAGTAGTGGTTAAAAGATCTTCAATTTCTTTTAAACTACGCTCAACCTGCTCTATCTTGATAGCTATTGATGAAAGCTTTTCGATATTCTTTGTCATGGTATATTCCTTTGCATTCCCAGAATCTGAGAATCCTTTCGGGCTCAGAAAGGTATTTCATCTCCGTGTCCCGAATCGATGTGTTGTACAGTTCTATCTTCACTTGGTATTCTAAATCCATTTACCTCTTCCCATATATGAAGTTGCGCTTTACCATACTTATTACAAAAATCAATAAGGCTCATATCCTCTGCCGCTTCTTGCATTTCAATTACCCAATTACCAATCTTGCTCATTTCATTTCTCCATTCTATATTATCTATTATACCAAAAAAAGAGGGGTTTGTAAACCCCTAATGATAATTTTTTTGAAAGTTTTCAATATCAATTTGAGTTCCAGTGACAGTAATATTGGGATTTCCACCACCAGGTCCAATTGGTTCAAATGATTGAATGGTAAGATTATGTTGTTGAAGGATTAAAAGAAAATCCTGTACGGGACAATCGAATGCGATGTCAAATGAATAGGTCATAGTTGTTTCTCCTTTTTAAACTATAATACCCTTATAACACAAAAAAGGGAGTCTGTAAACCCCCTTTTTTCATTTTTTGCATTTTTTTTAAAAAAATTAGAACTTAAAGCTTGCGCCTACAGTAATGTCTGTGCGCTCTTCTAGTTCAAAGTCATAACCTACTTCACCATATAGCTCTAGGTTGTCCCAGATTTGGCGAGCAGCTTTAAAGTCTAGTGTTGGCATTTCATCGCCTAATACGAAATCATCGTTATATACTGAGATTTCTGAACCTGCTGTGAAATCAATACCCGCAAATGCATAACCAATTTCTGGCTCTATAGTCAATGTCATGTTTTCTGCATCTACATTGTACTCTGCTGTAGTAGTTGTAGTTGCGGTAAGACCTGCAATACCTAGTTCGATTGCAGATGCTGAAGTCGCGGCAAACATTGCCACCGCTGTTGCGATTGCTAATTTCATTTTAAACGTCCTTGTATTAAAAATTACGAATTATATATTTGAAGGAGCGTTAAAAATTAGTAGTAAAAAGAAATATGGCATAGCTGTATCATTTAGGTAACAAGTTATACTTCTTACATTTAGATAAGAGTGTGGTTCTTTTCAAACCCAATTTTCTACTTGCTTTTGATTGATTCCAGTTTAAATCAATAAGCGTATCTTTAATCTTATCAATTATAAACTCATCCACTTCATCGTTTAAGCATACGCTTTCTCTTTCAACAATTAGCTTATCGAAAGTATCCCACATTACATCTTGTTCTTCTTTTTTATTAATCATATATTATATATGTCATTTAAATGACAGTCTTAATAGGTAATATAATATAAATAGTTTTAGACCTACTCAATCTCGGAGAAACTCGATGTCTAGATTCATCTCGACGTTTGTTGTTTTTCTTGCAATGTTATCTGTCTCATCCCACGCACAAGTTGCTAACGACGCCGACGGAAATTTTGATTCAACAAGCTATGTGGAAACTGATAATACCACTACTTCAACTACGACTAGTGATATTACTACAGATAACACTAATACCAATAACACTACGATAGATTCGACTAGTACTAGTACGACAACTAATACTAATACGAACAACACTACTATTAATAGTACGAATACCAATACAAATAACAATACAAATAATACTACCATAGACTCTACCAGTAGTAATACTAATGTTAACACTAACACAAATAATACTACAATAGATTCTACTACAACTAGTACTAACACAAACAATAATACCAATAACACCACTATTAATAGTACTACAGATAATACTAATACGAACAACAATACCAATAACACTACGATTAATAGTACAACTACAAACACAAATAATAATGTTTTAAGTGGTGGTACAAATAATACGAACACAAATACCAATACTAATACTAATAATACCACTATCGATCAAACTACTAATTCAACCATTGATCAAAACGTAAATCAAACAACTAATTCTACTATTAATCAAAACGTAAATAGTAATAGTAATATTACTTCAAACAACACAAACACTAACATTAACAATACAACAAGCAATAACACCAATACAAACACTAATAATACTACGGTCAATTCAACTGCAAATAATACAAACAATAACAATAATGTTAACACAAATAATAGCAATATTGTACAAGAAGTAATTTCTCCTCCACCAAGCGCAATAGCTCCTACAATTATGGGTGGTGGTAATGATACATGTACTGTTACATATTCTGCAGCTGTTCAAACTCAAATACTTGGTGCTTCTGGTGGTGGACATGTTCGTGATTTAAATTGTGAACGTTTAAAAAATGCTAAAACCCTATACAATATGGGAATGAAAGTTGCTGCTGTTTCTTTAATGTGCCAAGAGCCAACTGTGTTTAAGGCAATGGAAATGGCTGGTACTCCTTGTCCATTTAAAGGAGAAATTGGAGCTACTGCTCAAGCACTATGGGACAATAGCCCAGAGGATTTACCTGTAAAGGGACATCAACCAAATGAAACAACTAATCTACTTCTTGGTAGCGGTTTGCTTCTTTTGCTTCTCGGCATTCTCTAGCGCTCAAGAAACATCTTACACATATGATGGTACTCTGACTCAAGACGACATTGATCAGAGTACTCTTTATGGTTCTCCAGATGATATTAATCAAATGGATGAAGGTAAAGCATATATGGATCAAATCATTGTTCCAAATGATTATGAAGCTACTACAGGCTGTTTACTTGTTCAGCAAAGAACATGGAATGGCACCGAGGGTGGGCAATGCGCAAATGGTATTGATGGAACATACACATTTGGCTATGGTCAGACTGTTATTGCTCAAACCCAAGATGCTATAGCTGAGGCTCTTAAAGTTGCAGGAATTACTGTTGTTGGTTATCGC
>Ga0181591_10000888_pt1 | contig 25132 bp, 14 predicted proteins | sample 071ome_33_FD_133757 | JGI IMG/M metagenome (GOLD analysis project Ga0181591, IMG submission 133757) | Coastal salt marsh microbial communities from the Groves Creek Marsh, Skidaway Island, Georgia - 071412AT metaG (megahit assembly) | ecosystem: Environmental > Aquatic > Marine > Intertidal...
CGAACTCCTCGGGCACGGTGACGCCGAGCATCCCGAGCTCCGCGAGCTTGGCGAGGTTCTCGGAGGGGAAGCCCTGCCCCTCGTCGAGCGCCTCCGCCGCGGGCGCGAGCTCCTGATCCGAGAAGTCCGCGACCATGTCGCGGATGTCCTGGTGGTCCTCGGTGAAATGGATCATCCGTCGCTCTCCTCGTCGCGCCCTCCCCCGGCCGGGGAGGCGCCCATCCATCTCTCGGTGGCCTCGGCGAGGGGAAGCTCCCCCGCCTCGACCTGTCGGACGAGAGCCTCGAGCGCCTCCTCGTCCCCGGCCCGGGCGAGCCCGGCCGCGATCCAACTCCGCTCCGCCCGCCGACGCAGGCGTCGACGGACCCGACGACGACGACGCTCCCGGTCGGGAGCGGTCCTCGCCTCGATCGTGCGCTCCGCGAGGAGGGCCGCGAGCTCGGGGATTCCCTCCCCGCTCTCGCAGCTCGTCGCGACCGGCGGGGCCCCCCCGCGGTCATGCGCGATCTCCTCCGCGAGCTGCCGCAGACGATCCGCCCCGGGGCGGTCGCACTTGTTCAGGACGAGGCGGTCGACCGCCTCCGCCACGCCCCCCTTGAGGAGCTGCATGGCGTCCCCCGACTCGGGGGAGAGGAGGAGCCAGACCTCGTCCGCCTCCTCCACGATCTCCATCTCCAGCTGCCCCACCCCCACCGTCTCGATGAGGACGAGGGGGAACCCGGCGCGCGCGAGGAGGTCCGCGACCTCATCGGTCGCCCCCGCGATCCCCCCCACTCCGGAGCGGCTGGCGAGGCTTCGGATGAACACCCCGTCGTCCTCCGCGTGCCGAGCCATCCGCACCCGGTCTCCGAGGAGGGCGCCGCCGCTCACGGGGCTGGTGGGATCGACCGCGAGCACCGCGATCCGCGGCGGGGTCTCCTCCCCCGGCAGGGGTCCCTCGCGCAGCGCCCCGAGGAGCGCCGCGACGAGGCTGCTCTTGCCCACGCCCGGCGCCCCGGTGAGGCCGAGGCGAAACGCGTCATCGCGATCGGGCAGGGAGCGGCGGACCACCTCCCCGCGGGGATCGGCGGACTCCACCCAGGTGAGCGCGCGCCCGAGGGCACGCGACTCTCCGGCGAGGATCCCGGCGGCGATCGCCTCGGGGGACTCGGCCCGATCCATCGCTACTTCTTGTCCCGGGGGAAGCAGTGCCGCGAGATCACCAGTCGCTGGATCTCGCTCGTCCCCTCGTAGATCTCGGTGATCTTCGCATCGCGGAGGAGCCTCTCGACCGGCGCGCCCCGGCCGAGGGCGGCGCCGCCGTGGATCTCCACCGCGGTCCGGGCGCAGCGGTTGGCGAGCTCGCTCGCGTAGAGCTTCGCCATCGACGCCTCCTTGCCGTGGGGCAGGCCCGCATCCTTGAGCATCGCCGCCCGCATCACGAGCAGGCGGGCGGCCTCGATCTCGGTCGCCATGTCGGCGACGCGGTGCGCCACGAGCTGACTCGCGGGGAGCGGTCGCCCGAACTGCGTCTTCGTCCCCGCGAAGGCGACGGTGGCATCGAGGCACGCCTGGGCGATCCCCACCGCCTGGGTCGCGATCCCGATCCTCCCGCCGTCGAGGGTGTGCATCGCGATCTTGAAGCCCTCCCCCTCCTCCCCGAGGAGGTTCGCGGCCGGCACCCGCATCTCGTCGAAGACGAGCTGGACCGTGTCGGAGCCGCGGATCCCGAGCTTCTTCTCCTTCTTGCCGACCTGGAAGCCGGGGAAGGTGCTCTCGATGACGAACGCGCAGACGCCCTTCGGCCCGAGGGAGGGATCGAGGGTGGCGAAGGTGATGATCACGCCGGCGTGGCTGCCGTTGGTGATCCACGCCTTCGTCCCGTTCAGGATGTACTCGTCCCCCTCGCGCCGGCAGCTGGTCTCGATCGACGCGGCATCCGAGCCGTGGTCCGGCTCGGTGATCGCGTAGGCGCCGAGCCACTCCCCGCTCGCGAGCTTCGGCAGGTACCGCTCGTGCTGCTCCGGCGTCCCGAAGTTCAGCAGGGGGTTGGAGAGGAGGGAGTTGTGGACCGAGAGGGTCACGCCGGTCGAAGCGCAGCCCCGGTTGATCTCCTCGAGCGCGAGGGAGAGGGCGACGTTGTCGAGCCCCGCTCCGCCGAACTGCTCGGGGATGAGGATCCCGAGGAAGCCGAGCTCCGCGAGCTTCGCCACGTTCTCGGCCGGGTACTCCTCGGCCCGGTCGCAGCGGTCCGCGCTGGGGATCAGGATCTTGTCGGCGAACTCCCGCGCGGTCTCCTGCAGTTGCTGGTGGGTCTGGGTGAGATGGAGCAGCATCGCGTCCCTTTCAGATCGGTCCGGCGACGACCGGTCTACCCCTGCGAGTAGTCGTAGAAACCCTTGCCGGACTTTCGTCCGAGCTCCCCGGCGGCGACCATCCGGCGCAGCAGCGGGCAGGGGCGGTACTTCGGATCTCCGAGGCCCTCGTGCAGGACCTCGAGGATGAGCAGACAGACATCCAGGCCGATGAAGTCCGCCAGGGTGAGGGGCCCCATCGGATGGGCGAGCCCGAGCTTGATGACCTCGTCGATCGCCTCGACCTCCGCCACCCCCTCCATGACACAGTAGAAGGCTTCGTTCAGCATCGGCGCGAGGATGCGATTGGCCACGAATCCCGGGTAGTCGTTCGCCTCGACCGGGATCTTGCCGAGCCGCCGGGAGACCTCGGCGATCGTCTCGGTCGTCTCGTCCGTGGTCTTGTGCCCCCGGATCACCTCGATGAGCTTCATCACCGGAACCGGGTTCATGAAGTGCATGCCGAGGAAGGACTCGGGACGGGAGGTCGCGGCGGCGAGCACCGTGATCGAGATCGACGAGGTGTTCGAGGCGAGGATCCCCTCGGGGGCCATCCGCTCATCGACCTGCTTCAGGATGTCCCGCTTCAGGTCCAGGATCTCCGGCACCGCCTCCACCGCGAGGTGGACCCCCTCGGTGGCGTCGAGGGAGGTCTCGAAGGCGATCCGCCCGAGGGCGGCTTCGGCCTCCTCCGAGGTCATGAGCTCCTTCTTCACCATCCGGGCGAGGTTCCGATCGATGGTGGTCCGCGCCCGCTCGAGGGCCTCGGGGAAGGGGTCGACGAGCACGGTCCCGTACGCCGACTGGGCGAAGACCTGGGCGATTCCATTGCCCATGGTGCCGGCGCCGATGACGGCGACTCTCTCGATCGAATCGAAGCGGCTCATGGCCGACCTTTCCAGCGAGGGTTCGAGGCCCAGACATCCGCCCGGTCCTCCCACCGGAGGCCCGGAGACCCGTGGAGGGTTGAAGGGTCGGGGGACGACTCGGGTGACGGGGACGCTCCGCGAGCCCCCGGACTCATGACGTGGGGGCGAGCGAAGAGATCGGGCCGGGGTGCGGTCCTCCGGGCGCGTGGCCCCGCCCGGGCGGGCGGAGGGGGACCGTCACCTTCAGGCCAGACCGGATGATAGCGGAATCCCCGGAGACTCGAAAGCGAACCGAGACCCTGCGCCGCCCCACCCAACACTTTTCATGGCATGAACTTACGCACTCGACGCTGCTCCCCTGCGCGCCCCGGGAATCCCCCTCGTCGGATCGCTTCTCCTCGGCAGGGGAGAGCCGCGTTGTTAGAAGGAGAGGCGGGGAGACCGTCTCCCCCCCGGACCCATCCCCCCCGCTCCCCCGAGGTCGGCGATGATCGAGGTCGAGAACCTCCGCAAGACATTCAAGGTCCACAAGAAGGCCCCGGGTCTGAAGGCCTCGATCCGCTCCCTCTTCGTCCGCGAGCGGATCGAGAAGGAGGCGGTGCGGAGCGCCACCTTCCGGGTCGACGAGGGGGAGATCGTGGGCCTGATCGGCGCGAACGGCGCCGGGAAGACGACCCTCGTGAAGATGCTCGCCGGCATCATCCACCCCAGCGGAGGGAGCGCGACGGTCCTCGGGCATGTCCCCTGGGAGCGCTCGAACGCGCTTCGTCGTCAGGTCGCCCTCATCATGGGACAGAAGGCCCAGCTCTGGTGGGACCTCCCCGCCGCGGACTGCTTCCTGCTCCTGCGGGACATCTACCAGGTCCCCGCCGCGGAGCACGCGGCGCAGGTCGAGCGCCTCGCGGCCATGCTCGGGGTCGAGGACGAGCTCCATGTCCAGGTCCGTCGACTCTCCCTCGGCGAGCGGATGAAGATGGAGCTGATCGCCGCGCTCCTCCACTCTCCCCGGGTCGTCTATCTCGATGAGCCGACGATCGGGCTCGACCTGACCGCGCAGCGCGCGATCCGGAACTTCATCCTCGAGTACCGTCGCGAGCATGCCCCGGCGATGCTCCTGACCAGTCACTACATGGAGGACATCGAGCGGCTCTGCGAGCGGATCCTCGTCATCCGGGCGGGGGAGATCGTCTACGACGGCTCCCTCCGCCGGGTCGTGGAGGAGTATGCGACCCACCGCATCATCACCGCCCACCTCAGGTCGGAGGCGACCCTCGCCGCGGACCGCCCCGCGAGCGCGCCGGCTGGGCTGGTCGGCATCGGCGAGGTGATCGAGTCGAGCGGCACCACCCTGCGGATCCGCGTGCCGCGGGACCGGGTCGCCGAGGCGGCCCAGCGGATCCTCGGAGCCCACCGCGTGGCGGACCTCGCGATCGAGGAGCCGGAGATCGGGGACACGATCGAGCGGATCATGACGAGCCGGGAGACCGGCGGGGCCGCGCCGTGAGCGGCGGACTCATCCTCCACCTGATCCGGCTCGAGGCCTCGAAGCTGATGAGCTACCGCGCCGACTTCTGGATCACCGCGGTCGCGAACCTCCTGTCCACCGTCGTCGTCCACTGGTTCCTCTGGCGGGCGATCTTCGCGACGACCGGCGCGGAGGAGCTCGGGGGCTACGACTTCCCGGTGCTGATGACCTACCTCATCCTCGTGAACCTGATCGGGCGCGTCGTCCGCGGCTCCGACCTGCAGATGGGGATCGCGACGGAGATCTATGACGGGGGACTGAGCCGGTACTTCCTCTACCCCACCCGCTACCTGCCCTTCAAGTACGCGCAGCACTTCGGCTCCATCATCCCCGAGTTCGCCCAGATGGTCCTCTTCGCGGCGATCCTCGTGGCGCTGTTCGGGCTCCCGGCGGGCGCGGGGGTGACGCTCACCAGCCTCCTCCTGACGCTGCCGGCCCTGCTCGTGGCGAACCTCCTGTACTTCCTCCTCAGCACCCCGCTGCAGTGCGTCGCGTTCTGGGCGGACAACGTGTGGAGCCTGGGGGTCCTCCTCCGCTTCGCCAGCCTCCTCCTCGGCGGCGCGATGCTCCCGCTCACGATGTTTCCCGATTGGGCCGCCGAGACCCTGCGCTGGCTCCCCTTCGTGGCCTGCTACGAGTTCCCCGTCCGGGTCGCCATGGGAGACATCACCGGGACCGGGGAGCTCCTCCTCGGGCTCGCCCGGGGGCTCGGCTGGTGCGGGATCACGGCCCTCTGCACCCGGCCGCTCTGGCGGCGGGGGCAGCTCGGCTACACCGGCGTCGGGATCTAGGGGGGGCGATGCGCATGGGGCGATACGGGAGGCTATACCTCAACTTCCTCCGCTTCTCCTTCAGCCGGGCGCTCGAGTTCCGCGTCGACTTCTACTTCCGCATCGTGATGGACTGCGCCTTCTACGCGGTGAACCTCATCTTCTTCTCCCTGCTCTACGGCCAGACGGAGACGATCGGCGGCTGGGATGTCCACCAGACGATGATCTTCATCGCGGGGTTCTTCCTCGTCGATGCGATCCACATGACGCTCTTCTCCAACAACATGTGGTGGCTCCCGGTCCTCGTGAACCGGGGAGACCTCGACTACTACCTCGTGCGGCCGGTCTCGAGCCTCTTCTTCCTCAGCCTCCGCGAGTTCGCGGCGAACTCCTTCGTGAACCTGCTCATCGCCCTCGGGATCCTGACCTGGGCGATCGCCCGCCACCCCGGCGACCTCGGCGCCGCCAACCTGGCCGGGTTCGGCGTCCTCATCCTCTGCGGCGCGTTCATCCACTTCGTGCTGCACCTCCTGTTCGTGCTCCCCGTCTTCTGGCTCCACACGAACCGCGGTCTCGGGATGGTCTTCTTCTCCATCACCAAGCTGGCCGAGCGACCCGACCGGATCTACACCGGGGTCACCCGCCGGGTCCTCATGACGATCCTGCCGCTCTGCTGGATCGCATCCGTGCCGGCCGATGTGCTCTTCGGGGGGATCACGACGGAGCGGGTCATCCACCTGCTCCTCGTGATGGGGGGGCTCTTCGGGGTGCTGCTCGTCGTGTGGTCGCGCGCGCTGCGGGACTACGCCTCCGCGTCCTCCTGAGGGCGGCCCCCAGGGGAGCCCGGATCGCGGAAAGGCCGCGCGGAAGGCGCGATGGAGCGCGAGGGAGTCGCGGGGATCGTCGACCGCATCATCCCGGTCCGGATCGAGGCCGCTGCGAACGCCGACCACGCGCACGAGCGCGTCCTCCGCCTCGAGCCTGTACTCCACCCGCCAGGTGCGCCACGACCAGACGAGGAGCCCCGCGTCCCCCGCGGCGATCCGGCGACCCCGCCGCGGCTCCGGCTGCTCGGCGAGCGTCGAGCGGATCCGCTCCCCGAGCGGGACGCCCCGGGCACCGAGCCAGTCGAGGCGACGCGCGGCCTCCGCCCCCACCTCGAGGGGGAGAGCGGAGGGCGGCCCCTCCACCCAGCCGGTGGTGGAATCGGGGTGGGCATCGACCCAGGGGAGGTAGGGCTTCAGGTCGAGCACCGGGGTGCCGTCGAGGAGGTCGTGATCCTCGATGGTGATGCACCGGCCCTCGATCCCCGTGACGCGGACGCAGGAGAGGCCCACGGGGTTCGGCCGATGCGGGGAGCGGGTCGCGAAGACCCCGCGCTTCCGCTCGCCGCGGGGGGGCAGCACCCGGGGTCGCCACCCGGTCGCGCGATCGAGCCAGGTGATGACCCAGATCCGCTCGAATCCGGAGAGGTCGTCAAGGGCCTCGAGGGGGATCTCGGCGGCGAGCTCGATGACGCCGGCGGGGCCGCGTCCGAGCCCGGGCTGGCGGGGGAGGTCTCCCTTGCCGAGGGCGGGGGCGCGCACGCGACCGATCACCCGCCAGGGCGGCGGAGGGGTCGCGCCGCCTCCGTCGCTCACATGCTCCGGCGGTACTGACCGCCGACGCGGTAGAGGGCCTCGGTGATCTGTCCGAGGCTCGCGCTGCGCACCGTGCGCATCAGCTCGGCGAAGACGTTGCCGCCCTCCACCGCGACCCGCTGGAGCCGCTCGAGCGCGGGTCCCGCCTCATCGCGGTTGCGCTCGTGGAACGCGGCGAGGTCGGCGAGCCGCTGCACCTTCTCCTCGGGGGTCGCGCGCCTCAGCTCGACGTCACGCGGCATCTCGGCCGCGCCCCCCTCCCGGAGGAAGGTGTTGATCCCCACGATCGGGAGGTCCCCCGTGTGCTTGCGGTGCTCGTAGTGGAGGGACTCCTCCTGGATCTTCGAGCGCTGGTACTGGCGCTCCATCGCGCCGAGCACCCCGCCCCGCTCGTCGAGGCGGCGGAACTCCGCGAGCACGGCCTCCTCGACGAGGTCGGTGAGCTCCTCCACGATGTAGGCCCCCTGGAGGGGATTGTCGTTCTGCGCGAGGCCGAGCTCCTTGGCGACGATGAGCTGGATCGCCATCGCGCGCCGCACCGAGTCCTCGGTCGGGGTCGTGATCGCCTCGTCGTAGGCGTTCGTGTGGAGGCTGTTGCAGTTGTCGTGGTAGGCCATCAGCGCCTGCAGCGTGGTGCGCACGTCGTTGAAGTCGATCTCCATCGCGTGGAGGGAGCGCCCGGAGGTCTGGATGTGGTACTTCAGCTTCTGCGAGCGCTCCGAGGTCCCGTAGAGGTCCCGCATGGCGATCGCCCAGATCCTCCGCGCCACGCGGCCCAGAACGGTGTACTCCGGGTCGAGGCCGTTGGAGAAGAAGAAGCTCAGGTTCGGCGCGAAGGCATCCACCTCCATGCCCCGGGCCTTGTAGTACTCGACGTAGGTGAACCCGTTCGCGAGGGTGAAGGCGAGCTGCGTGATCGGGTTCGCCCCGGCCTCGGCGATGTGATAGCCGCTGATCGAGACCGAGTAGTAGTTCCGCACGCCGTGCTCGATGAAGTACTCCTGGATGTCCCCCATCATGCGGAGGGCGAACTCGGTCGAGAAGATGCAGGTGTTCTGCGCCTGATCCTCCTTGAGGATGTCCGCCTGCACGGTCCCCCTCACGGTGCGCAGGACATGCGCGAGGAGCTCCCCGCGCTCGGCCTCGTCCGGCGCGCGCCCGTGCTCGGCGCGGAAGCGGTCGACCTGCTGCTCGAGGGCCGTGTTGAAGTACATGGCGAGGAGCATCGGCGCGGGGCCGTTGATCGTCATGGAGACGCTGGTGGTCGGCGCGAGGAGGTCGAACCCGGCGTAGAGGGTGTTCATGTCGTCCAGCGTGCAGATGCTCACGCCGCTCTCCCCCACCTTGCCGTAGATGTCCGGACGGGGGTCGGGGTCCTCACCGTAGAGGGTGACGGAGTCGAACGCGGTGGAGAGGCGGTGGGCGTCCTCCCCCTCGCAGAGGTAGTGGAAGCGGGCGTTCGTCTTCCCCGGAGGCCCCTCCCCCGCGAACATCCGCTTGGGGAGCTCGTCCCGTCGGCGGAAGGGGAAGACCCCCCCCGTGAACGGGAAGGAGCCGGGCAGGTTCTCGAGGAGGAGGAATCGCAGCAGGGTCCCATCGTCCTCGAAGCGCGGCAGGGAGATGCGGGGGATCGACTCGCCGGCGAGGCTGATGTAGCGCAGGGACTCCCGCCGCTCGCGATCCCGGACGGTGTAGACGAACTCCTCCTGGCGGTAGCGCTCGGCGAGGGCGGGCCACGCGGAGAGGAGCTCGCGGCTCGACTCGGGCAGGCGCCGCTCCAGCTCCCGGGAGCGGGCGAGGAGCGACTCCGCCTCCGCTCCCTCGGAGAGCTCGGCGCTGCGGCGCAGCGCGGCGGCATCCCGCGCGATCCCGACCTGCTCCTCGACCGACGCCTTGTAGTCGTGGACCGCCTTCGCGACCTCGCGCAGGTAGCCCTGGCGGTCGGGGGGGATCGGGCTCGTCCTCGCGAGGCCGCTCCCCAGCTCGCGCTCGCGGGCGGGGGTCCAGTCCCCCCCCTTCTCCGCGAGGCGGGAGAGGACGTGCCGGTAGAACCGCTCCACCCCGCTGTCGTTGAAGTGGCTGGCGACGGTCCCGAAGACGGGCAGCTCCTCATCCTCGACGGTCCCCTCGAAGAGCTTCCGGGCCCGGCGGTACTGCTTGCGGACATCCCGCAGGGCGTCCTGGCTCCCCCCCCGGTCGAACTTGTTCAGGACCACGACATCCGCGTAGTCGATCATGTCGATCTTCTCGAGCTGGCTGGCCGCTCCGTACTCCGCCGTCATCACATAGACCGAGAGATCCGAGACATCGACGATGGAGGAGTCCCCCTGCCCGATCCCGGAGGTCTCGAGGACGATGAGGTCGAAGTCCTCGGAGCGGACCTGCTTCAGGGAGTCGCGGATCGCGCCGGGCAGCTCGACGCCGCTCTCGCGGGTGGCGAAGGAGCGCATGTAGACCCGGGGGTGGTGGACCGCGTTCATTCGAATCCGGTCCCCGAGGAGCGCGCCGCCCGTCCTCCGCTTGGAGGGGTCCACGGAGAGGACGGCGAAGCGTCGCTCCGGGAAGTCGTGCACGAGGCGGCGGACCAGCTCATCGGTCAGGGACGACTTCCCGGCCCCGCCGGTTCCGGTGAGCCCCACGACGAGGGTCGTGCCCCCCTGCGCCCGGCTCTCCTCGCCGCACTCGATGCGCGTCAGGCGCTGCGGGAGCGCCGGGAGGGCCTCGCGGCCGTTCCGCCCGATCGTCCCCCGGGTCCGCTCGATCATGTCGAGGATCATCCCCTCGAGCCCGAGCTGGCGGCCATCCTCCGGGGAGTAGATCCGCTCTACGCCGTACTCCTGCAGGGCGGCGATCTCGTCCGGAACGATCACCCCCCCGCCGCCGCCGAAGAGGCGGATCCAGGGCGCCCCCTTGTCGCGCAGCAGATCGAACATGAACCGGAAGAACTCGTTGTGCCCCCCCTGGTACGAGCTGACCGCGATGGCGTCCGCGTCCTCCTGGATCGCGGTGTCGACGATCTCCTCCGCCGAGCGGTTGTGCCCGAGGTGGATCACCTCCACCCCCTGGTCCTGAAGGACCCGGCGCATGATGTTGATCGACGCGTCGTGACCGTCGTAGAGGCTGGCGGCCGTGACGAAGCGTAGCGGTCGGTCCATGTCGGATCGCTCCCGGCTGGCGGTACGGGGAAGAGGCCGGACCCGGCGCGCCCGTCACGGGGTCCGAGGGGACCTCCGTGGGCGGGAGTGGTCCGGGCAGATGGAGCGATCATCGAAGGGAGGGGCGGGCAGGTCAAGCGGACCGGGGGCCCGGGACGCTGGCGGGAGCGCCCGGGACGCCGAGGGTGAGGGGGTTCCCTAGGTGAGGACCTTCTCCTCGTGGCGGGAGCCGTTGTAGGAGAGGAGCTTCTTCTTGCCGTCCACCTGCGTCCGGAGGTGCACGCCCCGGCTCCAGATCCGCTGCAGGTTCTCGAGGGTGGCCCGGGCGTAGTCGAGCTTCAGGGGGACCCCCCGATACTCGTGCTCGAGGAGCAGGTCCCCTCGGTTCTTGAAGTTCCCGTCCTCGACCACGATCACGGGGCGCCCCAGGTTCGACAGGCTGTCGAGGAGCTTGTCCTTGATCTGCCGGAACTCCCGGCTGTCGATCACGTAGTTCCCCGACTGGCGGTCGAACTTGTAGGTGAAGAGGTTCGACTCCTGGCAGAACTCGGGGGTGAGGAACTCGTCGATGAAGGTGATGTCGTTGTAGATCTTCCTCACCTCGAAGATCTTCTCGCGCCCGAGGCCGAGGTCGCGGTTCCAGTTCCGACGCCGGCTGTAGTCGTCGCACGCGTCGTACTCCGGACCGAAGCGTCCCGTGTTCCAGCGCTCCTCGATGTCGCGGAAGAGCTCGATCCCCACCTTGTAGGGGTTGAGCACCCCGGGGCGCGTCCCGAGGGTCCCGGAGTGGTGATCGGCGTAGTCGATCACCTCGGTCGCGTCGAGCGCGCGGGTCGTCATGATCTTCGAGTGCCAGTAGCTCGCCCAGCCCTCGTTCATGATCTTCGTCATCCCCTGGGGCGCGAAGTAGTAGGCCTCGTCCCGCACGATCTCGAGGATGTCCCGCTGCCACCGACGCATCGGAGCGTGGTGTATGAGGAAGGTGAGGATGTCGCGCTCCGGCTTCGGCGGGAAGCGCTCCTCCCGGTCGAGGTCGCGCAGGCGGCGCTCCTTCTCCTCGGCGAGGACCGCGGGGGGGTTGACGAATTCCTCCATGTACGGCTTCGCCTCGAACTTGGTCCCCGTCGCCGCGCGCCGCGCCTGCTCGAGGGACTCCTCCGAGGTCCGCGCCCGCTCGCCGAAGTAGGGCGCGTGCGGGTCGATGAGGTTCTCGAGGGAGAGACAGACGTCGATGAAGTTCTCCACCCGCTCGAGCCCGTGGTCGTCGATGTGACGACGGACACGGACCGCGTGGTTCGCCATCTCGTCGACCATCTTCCGGTTCGTGTGGGAGAACCACTCGTTGTGCTTGAAGAAGTCGCTGTGCCCGTAGACATGGGCCATCACGAGCTTCTGGTCGACCTCCGGGTTCGAGCGCATCAGGTAGGCGTAGCAGGGGTCGTTGTTGATGACGAGCTCGTAGATCTTCGAGAGACCGTAGCTGTAGGACTTCTGGAGCTCCTCGAACTGCATCCCGAAGCGCCAGTGCGGGTACCGCACCGGGAAGCCGCCGTAGGACGCGATCATGTTCATCTCGTCGTAGTCGACGAGCTCGTAGATGACCTCGAAGAAGTCGAGGCCGTACTCCACGGCGTGGCCGCGGATCTCCTGGCGGAGCTCCTCCAGGCGGGGGGTCAGGGCACGGTTCTCGAACACGCTACTTCCCCTTCCCCAGGAACGTCTTCAGGGACTGCAGGATCTCGTCGCGGGAGTTGATCTCGGAGAGGATCATCCGCTCATCCTCCGGGAAGTGCTCCCGCAGGTCCTTGATGAACTGCCCGCTGCCGTAGGCGCTCTTCACCTGCCCGTAGCAGAAGATGTTCGACCACGGCATGAGATGCTCGTTGAGCAGGTTCATGCAGAGCGTGGTGTCGTCCCCCCCCCAGTTGTCGCCGTCCGAGAAGTGGAACGGGTAGATGTTCCACTCCGAGGGGGGGAAGTCCTGCTCGATCACCTCCTTCGCGAGCTTGTAGGCGGAGGAGATCTTCGTCCCCCCGGACTCGCGCACGTTGAAGAAGGTGTGGGCGTCGACGAGCTTCGCGGCGGCGTCGTGGATGATGTAGCGAGTCTCGATGTTCTCGTACTGGGACTTGAGCCAGGTATCGAGCCAGAAGCTCTCGATCCTGACGATCTCCTTCTGCTCGCTGCCCATCGAGCCGGAGACATCCATCATGTAGAGGATGACCGCGTTCGACTGCGGGACGCTCTGGGTCTTCCAGGAGCGGTAGCGGCGGTCGTCGCGCATCGGGACGATGACCGGGTTCTTCGGGTCGTAGACCCCGGACTGGATCTGCCGCTTCAGCGCCTCCTTGAAGGTGCGCTTGAAGTGCCGCAGGGACTCAGGCCCCTGCTTGTCGATCCCGGTGTAGCGCTCCTTGATGGTGTGGACCGACTCGGTCCCCTTCGGCTCGATGTTCGGGAGCTCGAGCTGGTCACCGAGGATCTCGGCCAGCTCCTCGAGGGAGACATCGACCTCGAGGACGTGCTCACCCGGCTGGTCGCCGGCCTCCGGGCCCGCCTCGGCCTCCTCACCCCCGAGGGGGGTGCCCTCCTCGCCGGGCCCCTGACCCACTCCCCCCTGCTCCGGCTTGCCGAAGCGGAAGTTCGGGATGTCGATCTGAGGCAGCGGGACGCTGACCGAGTCCTTCCCCTGGCGCGCGATCAGCTCGCCACGGGAGATGTAGCTCTTCAGGTTCTCCCGGATCTTCCCGCGAACGATGTCACGGAAGCGACGGGAATCGGGGTCGACTCTGCGGACCAAGGTCCCTCCTGATCCCGCCGGACCCGGGGGACCGGCGGACCGGGGCTGAGGTGAACGGGAGGATGCACGGATGCGGCGCGGTCACGCGCTCCCGCCCCGCGGGGTGGGAGCGCGTGCCCGGGATCAGCCGCGGTCCTTCACATCCCCGCGGGCGAAGATGCTCGCGACGTAGTTCAGCACGTCGGTCGCGCTGTCGTCGTTGTAGCCGTACTTGGTGATCAGGCGGTTCTTGACCACATCGATCTTCTGCTGGGCGTCCTTGTCGATCACGTCGGAGACGAGGGTCGTGAGCTTGATCGAGTCCTTCTTGTCCTCGAACAGCTTGAGCTCCAGGGCCTTCTGCAGGCGGGCGTTCGTCTTGTAGTCGAACTGCTTGTTGTCGACCGCGAGCGCGCCGATGTAGTTCATGATCTCGCGACGGAAGTCGTCCTTGCGGCTGTCGGGGATGTCGATCTTCTCCTCGATCGACCGCATCAGGCGCTCATCCGGCTCCTCGAACTGGTTCGTGTACGGGTTCCGGACCTTCTCCCGCTGGGTGTAGGCCTTGATGTTGTCGATGTAGTTCGAGCAGAGCTTGGCGATCGCCTCCTCGTCGGCGCTGATCGCCCGCTGGACCTCGTTCTTGACGATGTCCTCGTACTCCTGCTTCACGGTCGCGAGGAGCTCGCGGTAGTGCCCCCGCACCTCCTCGTTGGAGATCAGGGAGTGGTGCTTCAGCCCGTTGTCGAGCTCGTTCAGCACCATGAAGGGGTTCACGTAGCCGTAGTCCGAGACGAGGGCGTTCGAGATCTTGTCCTGGATGTAGCGGGGGGAGATCCCCTCGAGGCCCTCGCGGTTCGTCTCGTCGCGGAGCTCCTTGACGTTCTCCTCCGTGAAGCCGGAGAGGGACTTGCCGTCGTAGAGCTTGAGCTTCTGCATCAGACTGAGCTGGGCCTTCTTCGGCTCCTCGAGGCGGGTGAGGACCGCCCACATCGCGCAGATCTCCAGGGTGTGCGGGGCGATGTGCTTGGCCATCCGCTCCGGCGAGTAGTCCTTCTCGTAGATCTGGATCTCGTCGGCGAGGGTGGTGATGTACGGGATGTCGATCTTGACGGTCCGGTCGCGGAACGCCTCCATCAGCTCGTTCGACTGGAGCTTCCGGTACTCGGGCTCGTTCGTATGCCCGATGATCACCTCGTCGATGGTCGTCTGCGCGAAGCGCTTCGGCTTGATCGCGTGCTCCTGAGAGGCGCCCAGGAGGTCGTAGAGGAACGCGACGTCGAGCTTCAGGACCTCGATGAACTCGATGACCCCGCGGTTGGCGATGTTGAACTCGCCGTCGAAGTTGAAGGCACGGGGATCGGACTCCGAGCCGTACTCGGCGATCTTCCGGTAGTTCACATCACCGGTGAGCTCGGTCGAGTCCTGGTTCTTCTCGTCCTTCGGCTGGAAGGTCCCGATGCCGACGCGGTCCTCCTCGGAGAGGAGCATCCGGCGGACGCGGACATGGTTGATGAGCTTGTGCCAGTCTCCGTCGTACATGTCCATGTAGTAGTTGTAGTACCAGCGCGAGAACGGGCAGAGGCCACCCTTGAGGTTCAGGGGGTAGGTCCCCTTGCCGGTCTCGTTGATGTGGGCGCAGAGCTCGGGGCGCGCGCTCTCGGGCACGAGGTAGAGCGGGTCCTCGTGCATCGGCGAGTCGACCCACTCCCCCTTCTCGTCCTGCCACTGGAAGGTGTAGAGCGCACCCTCCGGCGTGCGGGAGTAGCGCTCGAGGCCCGACTTGATCAGTCGGACGATCGTCGACTTCGAGGAGCCCACCGGGCCGTGGAGCAGGAGGACGCGCTTCTCGGTCCCGAACCCCTGGGCGGCGGACTTGAAGAAGTTGACGAGCTTGTTCAGCGGACCGTCGAGGCCGAAGACCGCCTCGCGCCCCTCGTTGACGGGGTCGCTGAAGAAGTCGTAGTGGGTCACCGGCTGGTTGAGGTAGGTCGTCTCCGACTTGCCGTACGACAGGATCATGTCGTAGACGCGCTGGAACGCGTTGCGGGCCACATTGGGATTCTCGTACACGAGACCGAGGTAGTCGTGGAAGCTGCCTTGCCAGTTCAGCTCCCGGTACTCGTCCGTGTCGATCCTCGAAGAGATCAGCGAGAAGAGATTCGCATCTTGGTTCATCTGGTCCTCCACGGTCCTTCTTCGGCGATTGCAGCCGAGCCCTGAAGGGGAGATCCGTGGGGAACGCCCCCTCGCGGGCCCGGACGGACAGGCCACCCCGGGCGGGAGAGGGGGATTCGGGAGGATGGCGGTCGGTCGGACCGCCTGCGGCAGAACCGACGGCGCGGCGCCACTCGCGGCGTCCGGTCCGTCGGCCTCGGCTCCCCCGGGGCCCCGATCGCTCCGATCGAGGCCTCCCTCTCCCCCTGCCCTGCGGGCACTCGGAGTCTAGAAGGGGCCGTCGGGGAACGCAACTCCCGTCGAATTCACGGGATGAGAGCCTTCCGGGGATGAGAGACCGCCCGGCCGACCTCGCGGTCGACCGGGCGGTCCGGGCTCCGATGATCGCAGGGGAGGATCAGTTGTCCTTCACCTCGAAGTCGGCGTCCTTGACGTTCTCCTCGGCATCGCCCGCCTCGACGTCGGAGGAGGAGTCTCCCCCACCGGCGTCCGTGGACTGCTCCGCCGCCGCCTTCTCGTAGATCTTCTTCGCCAGCTCGTGCGAGGCCTGATTCAGGGTCTCGAGCGCAGCCCGGATCGAGTCGACGGAGGCGCCCTCGGCATCCTTCGCCGACTTCAGCCCCTCGATCGCGCTCTCGATCGCGGTCACGTTCGCCTCGTCGAGGGCATCCTTGTGCTCCTTGAGGGAGCTCTCCGAGGCGTAGATCGCCTGGTCCGCCTCGTTCCGGACATCGACCAGCTCTCGCTTGACCTTGTCCTCCTCGGCGAACTTCTCGGCGTCCTCCCGCATCCGCTCGACCTCGGCCTCGTCGAGCCCGGAGCTCGACTCGATCTTCACCGAGTGCTCCTTGCCCGTGCCCAGGTCCTTGGCGGAGACGTTGAGGATCCCGTTCGCATCGATGTCGAAGGTGACCTCGATCTGCGGGGTGCCGCGCGGGGCGGGCGGGATGCCGTCGAGCTGGAAGCGCCCGAGGGTCCGGTTGTCCGCCGCGGTGGAGAAGGTCTGCTTCTTCTGCGTCGGGATCGTGGTGTTCCGCTCGATGAGGCGGGTGGTCACCGACCCGAGGGTCTCGATCCCGAGGGAGAGCGGGGTGACATCGAGGAGGAGGACCTCGTTGAGCTGCTCATCGCCGGCGAGGATCCCGCCCTGGATCGCCGCGCCCATCGCGACGACCTCGTCCGGGTTCACCGAGCGGTTCGGCTCCTTGCCGAAGATCTCCTTCACCGTGGCCTGGATCGCCGGGATCCGGGTGGATCCCCCGACGAGGACGACCTCGTCGATCTCGCTCGCCGAGAGGCCGGCGTCGGAGAGGGCGAGCTCGCAGGGACGGCGGGTGCGCTGCACCAGCTCCTTGGCGAGGTTCTCGAAGGTCGCGCGGCTGATCTGCATCTGCAGGTGCTTCGCCCCGGTGGCGTCCGCGGTGATGTACGGCAGGTTGATGTCGGTCTCGGTGCGGCTCGAGAGCTCGCACTTCGCCTTCTCCGCCGCCTCCTTCAGGCGCTGAAGGGCCATCAGGTCCTGACGGAGGTCGATCCCCTGGTCCTTCTGGAACTCGCTCGCGATGTGACGGATGAGGACCTCGTCGAAGTCGTCACCCCCGAGGTGCGTGTCCCCGTTGGTGGAGAGCACCTTGAAGATCCCGTCGTCCACCTCGAGGATCGAGACATCGAAGGTCCCGCCGCCGAGATCGTAGACCACGATCTTCTCGTTGCCCTTCCGGTTCAGGCCGTAGGCGAGCGCGGCCGCGGTCGGCTCATTGATGATCCGCTTCACATCGAGCCCGGCGATCCGCCCGGCGTCCTTGGTGGCCTGACGCTGGGAGTCGTTGAAGTAGGCGGGGACCGTGATCACCGCCTCGGTGATCGTCGTCCCGAGGTAGGCCTCGGCCGCCTCCTTGAGGGACTGGAGGGTCAGCGCGGAGATCTCGGGGGGGGTGTAGTCCTTCCCCTGGAGATTCACGCGGACCGCCTCCTCGGAGCCCCCCACCACCTCGTAGGGGACCATCTTCTCCTCGTCCTGCACCTCGTTGTGGCGACGCCCCATGAAGCGCTTGATCGAGAAGACGGTGTTGCGCGGGTTCGTGACCGCCTGGCGCTTGGCGATCTGTCCGACGAGACGGTCTCCCGACTCGGTGAACGCGACGACGGAGGGGGTCACCCGGTTTCCGTCGAGGTTGGGAATGACGGTGGGCTCCCCGCCCTCCATCACGGCGACCACGCTGTTCGTGGTCCCGAGGTCGATGCCGATGATCTTGCCCATGTCGGCCTCCGTTCCATTCCGCCGGCCCGAGCTCCCGGGAGGAGCCCGTCTCCGGACGGCGTGACTCTCACTTCGTTCGGTCCGGCCCGATCGCTCGGGCAGGGGCGACAGCGCAAACCTCGTTCCTCAATCCACAGAGCGAGGAAGTCTCCCAAGTGCTTTTCTATAAATGACTTGCAGGCTTCGCACCACAGCGCCCCCCTGCCAAGTCGGCAGGCCCGGGAGGAGGGGTCGGGGGCGGCTGCCAAGGTGGCAGGCCGCTCCCTCCCCCGCGCGCACCCCCGACCGGGTCCCCGCTCGAAACCGGACTTCCACGGTCACACCCGGGGGGAAGTCCGGATGGGATCGCGCCCCGGGAGCGCGCCGGACCTCGCAGGTGAGGTCGACCCCCGAGGCGGCCCGGCGGGAGCCCACCCGCCACCCCGTCGCCTCGAGCGACGCCCGCACCGGAAGGAACCCGTCATGACCGGCTCCACCCCGACCACGAAGCGTCCCGTCTCCGCCCTGAGCGCCCTCCTCATCCTCGTCCTCGCCTCCTCGGCCTTCGCGAGCACGCCCCCCGAGATCTCGAGCTGCAGCTACGACGCAGGGACCGGCGAGGCCTCGATCGCCTGGGTGAACAACGACACCTACTCCCAGATCCAGATCGAGGTCGAGGGCGGCGTCGCCGCCGTCCTCCCGGGGACCGCCACCTTCCATGGGATCACCGGGCTGCCTCCGGGGAACTTCGTCGTCTGCGTGGTGGGGATCGACGGCGCCGGGGGGGAGGTCCTTCCCCTGAGCTGCTGCGACATCGAGGTCACCCCTCCCCCCGGGGTGACCGACCTCCTCTGCGACCCGATCGACCCGGACATGGTCGCCCTCGCCTGGTCGAACGGCGGCGCCTACACCCAGATCGAGGTCCATGTGAACGGGTCGTGGACCGCGACGCTCCCCGGGTCCGCGACCTTCCACACCGTCACCGGGCTCTCCCCGGGGCTGCACACCATCTGCGTGGTGCCCTTCATCGCGAACACCGCCGGTCCGGAGTCCTGCTGCGAGGCGGAGGTCGGCCCGGCGTCGGCGAGTCCGATCTCCGGGCTCCTCTGCGATCCGATGGACCCGGACATGGTCGCCGTCGTCTGGACGAACGGCGCCGCCTACGACGAGATCCAAGTCTCCGTGGACGGCGTCCCGGCCGCGGTCGTGGCCGGCGCGGATGAGATGGTCACTCTGGCCGGCCTCACCCCCGGCTCCCACACGATCTGCGTGGTCGGTGTGATCGGTGGCGTCGAGGTCGGCTCCCCCGTCTGCTGCACGATCAGCCTCGGCGCCGGCGCCGTCTCCGGTCTCAGCTGCGGCCTGATCCCCGGCACCGCCGACCTGCAGATGAGCTGGACGAACGGCGGGGCGTACGGCGCGCTTCAGATCATCGTCGACGGCGCCCTCTTCGCGACCCTCCCCGGCGGCGCCACCTCCTTCGTCGTCCCCGGGCTCACGCCGGGGGGACACGCCGCCTGCGTCCGCCCGATGGGCCCCTTCGGACCGATCCTGCCCGAGGCGTGCTGCCAGTTCTCGATTCCGGGCGGCGGTGCCGGAATCTCGCCGATCCAGTGCGCGGTGACCGGGGCGGACAGCGTCACGATGACCTGGACGAACAACGGTCCGTACACCCAGATCCAGGTGATCCTCGACGGCACCCTCATCGACATCCTGCCGGGGACGGCGACCAGTTGGAGCATCTCCGGGATCTCCAGCGGTGGTCACTCCGTCTGCCTCCGCGCCCTGATCGGCTCGAGCCCCGTGCCGCCCGACGCCTGCTGCGCGTTCGCTCTCGCGGGGACGCCGATCGCCTCCCTGCTCTGCGATCCGATCTTCGGCACCACCGATGTCGCCCTCGCGTGGACCAACCCCCAGCCGTATGACTCGATCTGCGTCCGGGTGAACGGCGTCGACGTCGCGACCCTCTCGGGCTCCGCCACCTTCACAACGGTGATCGGGCTCGGCGTGGGCGTGCATGAGATCTGCGTGATCGGCAAGGTCGCCGGCGTCGAGGTCGGCCCCGAGGCGTGCTGCGAGGTCGACTTCACGGCGAACCCGATCTCCCCGCTCCTCTGCGACCCGATCTTCGGGACGACGGATGTCGCCCTCGCGTGGACCAATCCCCAGCCGTTCGACAGCATCTGCGTCGAGGTGGACGGCGCGGTCGTCGCGGTGCTCCCCGGAACGGCGACCTTCACCACCGCCGCCGCCCTGGGGGCCGGGATCCACGAGATCTGCGTGATCGGAAAGATCGGCGGGATCGAGGTCGGGCCACCCGCGTGCTGCACCGTCGGCTTCGCCCTGCCGGGGCCGATCACCGGAGTCACCTGCTTCCCGATCGTGGGCGCGGTGGGGACCGGCGTGAGCTGGGCGAACGATGGTCTCTACGACGCGATCGAGGTCGTCGTCGACGGGAGCATCGTCGCGGTCCTGCCGGGGAACGCCACCACCACCGTGCTCCCGCAGCTCACCGGCTGGACCAGCGTCTGCCTTGTCCCGTGGGTCGGCAACCTCGCGATCGAGCCGATCGACTGCTGCGAGAACCCGACGCTGGAGCAGACCTTCATCCGCGCGGACGTGAACTTCGACGGCGGCTTCGACATCTCGGATGCGATCGCGCTCCTCACCTTCCTCTTCAGCGGAGGCATGGCGCCGCCGTGCGAGGACGCGGCGGACGTGAACGACGACGCGGCGATCAACGTGGGCGACGCGATCTACGCCCTGAGCACCCTGTTCACCGGCGGAGCCCCGCCGCCGGCGCCGTTCCCGGCGTGCGGTGCCGACCCCACGGCGGATGGCCTCGGGTGCGCGATCTTCCCCCCGTGTCCGTGAGCGGGGCTCCCCCGACACCCCCGCACGGACCCAGGGCGGGGAGGGCTTCGGCTCTCCCCGCCCGCTTCTCATCCCGGCGACGGACCCGGATCAGGGGCAGGATCCGTAGAAGTCGCAGGTGAGAGAGCCCGGAGTCGGGTCGAACCCGCAGGCCCCGGAAGGGGGAGGCGGCGGAGCGCCGCCCGTGAAGAGGAAGGTGAACTTCGCGATGGCATCGGCGAGGTCGACGATGTCATCGTCGTTCACATCGCAGGCGGCGGCGCAAGTGCCGCCGGGCCCGCCGAGGAAGAGATGGGAGAGCAGGAAGATCATGTCCGCGAGGTCGCAGGTCCCGTCGTCGTTGCAGTCCCCGCGGAGAAACTCCCCGAAGTCGGTGATCCCCTTCAGGGAGATGCTCATCTTCGTCGTGACCTCGACATCGTCGCCGCAGTAGCCCCCGTACTCCGAGCCGCTCCCGAGGATCTTCGGACCCTGATTGCCCCCCACGAACGGGATCCCCGGGAGGTCGGGGACGTACAGCACGGCGACTCCGTACCCCTGGGAGGACTCCCAGACGACCCCCGCGTTGATGCCGAGGAGATCGGGCGCGATCCCCGGCACCGATCCGGTCGGCTGCAGGCGATCGTTCGAGTCGTTCCCCGGAGAGTCCTGCTCGTAGAGGCCGGAGTTCCCGGTGAAGTCGAGGGTGTCGAACTGAAGACCCACCAGCGCCGTCAGGCTGTCATCCCCGTCATCGATCACGTTCCCGCTCTGGGAGGTGCCGAGGATGCCGTCGTAGTCGCGGAAGGGAGTGGGTGGGTCGAAGCCCCAGTGGTCCGCCCCCTCGATGTAGATCGAGACTCCGGCGAGGAGCAGCTCGACGAGCGCGGCTCCCTCCTCGACGGTGAGGACGTGGTTCTCGGGCCAGGTCCCGAGCATCACCCACGCGACGGTGCCCGGCCCCATCTGATCGCGGCAGGCGAAGTCGAGGATGTCGTCGAGGACGATCACATCCTTGCCGATGCCCCCGAGATCGGCGGCGAGAGCGCCGGCGCTGTCGATCAGGCCGCCCGGCTTCTCGAGGGAGAAGACCGCGTTCGTGTCGCCGGGGAGGAAGGGGGCGACCAGAACCGCGACCTCCGCGGCGATGTCGCCGCCGCTCGGACAGCCGCCGACCACCCGCACGCGGAGCCGTCCGGCGAGGCCCGGGTCGACCGTCGTCGAGGTGGCGCTTCCCGGGTGCCCCTCGGAGAGGAGGAGGGCGCCGGTCGCATCGTCGAAGACCTCCACGGTGATCGCCGCGTAGGTGATCGGGGAGGACCAGGTGACATCGATGACCGTCCCGAGGCAGTCCGCGGTGGCGGTGAGGTCCTCCGGCTCCGGGCACCAGGAGGAGCCATCGTCGAGCTGTACGAGGATCCAGTCCTGCACCACCGGGCCCGGGTCGCTCGCGAAGCAGTTCGCCTGACCAGGGACGATCTCCCGGTGGAAGGCGGCGAGGCGGAGCAGGCTCCCCGGCTGCCAGGCCGGGTCGAGGTTGTCCCCGGAGTCGAGGGGATGGGAGAACTCCATGATCATGTCCCCCGGCTGGCCGGGGACGGCGGGCGCGAAGGTGACCGCCCCGGAGACATCCGCGCTCCCGGCCGCCACCGTGTCCGACAGCAGCTGGAAGGGGTTGCTGGAGGACGGGGGGGAGAAGAGGTCCCGCACGGCGCCGGCGCTGGTGATGGAGAGGCCGTGGTCTCCCGCCGCCTGGACTCCGTCCCCGTTCTCATCGAAGGCGAGCCCGACCTCGATCGACTCCCCGGCTCCGGAGTCCGGCACCTCGTCGCCGAAGACGACGATCGCGAAGTGGACGGCGGAGAGGTCGTTCATGATGCGGAGCTCGGCGGCGCGCTGCTCCCCGCAGGAGCTCAGCGTGAGCGGGATCACCGCGGCCGACTGCCACTCCCCGGGGCCGAGCACCCCGTCGAGGGTCGGCGGCGCGACCGCGAAGCCGGCGTTCACCGGCTGGGCGGCGACGGGCGCCGCAAAGGCGGCCAGGACGAGGAGTGGGGACAGGAGCGCGACGGCGGCAGCCCGGTCGGGCCGACGCAGGTCATGGAGTGCGGACATGGCGGGGTCCTCTTCGGTGCTTCAGAGATGGATGCCGTGGTTGCCCGAGCCGCTCGCGGGCGGCGATAGGACATGAGTCTAGCCGAGCGATCGGCGGGATGCGCCCACCCAACTTCCCGTCCGTCGCGGTCGCCGGGGTTTCTTTGGGAACGGGGAGCCCCTCCTTTAGAATGTGGCGGAGCGCGGCCCATCCCGACGGCAGCCCGCCCCGGTGGGAGGAGAGAGCCCCATGGTTCCGAGCCCCGGAGCCCCCGACCGCGTCGACGGCGCCCGATCCCGGGCGGAGGCGCAGTGGACGCGGTACCTCGAGCGGGTCCGCGAGGGGGAGGACCTCGACCTCCGCGAGTACTGCGAGGAGGCGCCGGAGCTGGCGCGCAGCCTCTTCGACGGGGACGCGGATGGCACCTTCCTCGACCGGCTCCTCGAAGAGGTCTCGACCCCCTCGCCCCCCTCCCCCACGGAGCTGCCTCCGAGCGGAGCCCGGTACGAGATCCGCGGCGAGCTCGCCCGCGGAGCGATGGGGTCGATCCTGCGCGCCTTCGATCCGAACCTCGACCGCGAGCTCGCCATGAAGGTCATCCTCGACGACGAAGACGGCTCCCGGGCGAGGGCCCTGCTTCCTCGCTTCCTGCAGGAGGCCCGGGTGACGGGTCAGCTCGAACACCCGGGGATCGTCCCGGTCCATGAGCTCGGATTCGACGGAGAGGGCCGGGTCTACTTCACGATGCCGCGGATCGAGGGGACGGACCTCTCGACCATCCTCCGGCGCTGCCGGGATGGGGACGGGGAGTGGCCTCTCACCCGGGTCCTCGGGCTCCTCTCCCGGGCGACCGACGCCCTCGCCTTCGCGCACTCGCGCGGGGTCGTCCACCGCGACCTCAAGCCGGCGAACATCCGGGTCGGCTCCTTCGGGGAGACCTACGTGATGGACTGGGGCCTCGCCAAGGTCCTGCGCGAGGAGGATGCGCCGGAGGAGTCGGAGCTGCCGGAGTCCGCCTTCGACCTCGGTCCCCTCCACACCCGGGTCGGATCGGTGATCGGTACTCCGCACTACATGCCCCCGGAGCAGGCCGCAGGCGATCAGGAGTCGATCGACGCCCGCACCGATGTCTACGCGATGGGGGCGATCCTCTACGAGCTGCTCAGCGGGCGACCCCCCTACGGAGACGACGACGCGCGCGCGGAGGCCGTGATCGAGGAGGTCCTCCGGGGGCCCCCCGCGCCGATCGGGACCGGGGGGCGCCGGGTCCCCGCCGAGCTCGCCTCGATCGCGGAGCGGGCGATGGCCCGCGACCCCGCCCTCCGCTATCCGTCGATGGTGGAGATGGCGGCGGACCTTCGCGCCTACCTCGAGGATCGGGTGGTGCGCGCCCATCGCACCGGAGCGGTCGCGGAGCTCCGCGCGTGGGTGCGTCGCAACCGCGGGACCGCCGCGAGCCTCCTGGTGCTCCTGCTCGTCTCCCTCGGGGGAGCCCTCCTCTGGCAGGCGGACGCGGAGGGGAAGTACCGTCAGATCCTCCGGCTCGCGGACATTCAGCGCCTGCAGGGAGCGATCGAGGCGGAGCGGGAGCTCGATCCGCCCTTCCCCGCCCGCGCGCCCCTCTTCGAGGGCTTCGTGCGCGAGCGCCTCGCGCCGCTGCGGGAGAGACGGGCCCTCCACCGAGCGGACCTCGAGGCGCGGCGGGCGATGGCCCTCCCCGCCACGGGGGAGGCGATCGCGCGAGCGCGCGCTGAACACCCCCTCGCCGCGCGGGCGAGCGAGCTTCGCGCGCTGCGGGCCCATCGCCTCACGCAGTCTCGGGATGAGGAGCGCACACCGGAGCAGCGCGCGCAGTTCGTCGAGCGAGCACGCATCCTGGAGGAGCGCCTCGCCGCGCTGGAGTCGCGGATCGCGGAGGCGCGGCCCTGGGAGTTCGCCACCATCGAGGAGCAGTGGCAGCACGATCGCCTCGCCGAGCTCGTCGCAGGGCTCGATGAGCTCTTCGCCCCGGGTGGCCTCGCCTCACGGGTCGAGGCGCGACTCGCGTTCGCCCGAGATGTGGAGGAGGCGAGCCTCTTCTCCCCCTCCGCTCGCGTCGCGTGGGAGAAGGCGATCGAGGAGATCGCCGGCAACCCCCGCTACGGTGGGCTGCGCATCACTCCGCAGCTCGGCCTGCTCCCCCTCGGGATGGACCCCGACTCCGGGCTCTGGGAGTTCCTCCACCTCCTGAGCGGGGAGGCCCCCGAAAGAGCCCCGGCGGGCTCATCCTCGCGCCTCTCCATCACCGAGGAGACCGGCATCGTCCTCGTCCTCGTGCCCGGAGGCGAGCAGGTGATCGGGGCGGAGGGAATCCCGATCGGGTTGAACCACGAGCCGGTCCCGATCCCCGGAGACCCGACGCGGGGGTGCCTGCGCATCACGACCGTCTTCGACGGCAGCCTCGCCGACCGGGCGGGGTTGCGGGTCGGAGACCTCCTCCTCTCGATCAACGGCGCCCCGACCCCCACGGATCAGGAGCTCCAGCTCTCGAAGCGAACCCTCCGCACCGGCGAGGCGGCGGTCTTCCGTGTCGTCCGGGGAGAGGGGACGGAGCCGCGCGAGCTGCAGGCGAAGGTGACGATCGGCATCGGCACTCCCGGCGTCGATCCCTGGAGCCGCGCCGCGGAGCGCCCCCGCCAGGAGGTCCACCTCGACCC
>Ga0181591_10000895_pt1 | contig 25062 bp, 20 predicted proteins | sample 071ome_33_FD_133757 | JGI IMG/M metagenome (GOLD analysis project Ga0181591, IMG submission 133757) | Coastal salt marsh microbial communities from the Groves Creek Marsh, Skidaway Island, Georgia - 071412AT metaG (megahit assembly) | ecosystem: Environmental > Aquatic > Marine > Intertidal...
AGTCTAGAACGGCTGGGTTTTCCCATGGTAATTAACAAGAAAAAAGCCGGCTCAGTGAGCCGGCTTTTCAAAAATCTAGTTTTTTTAGTTCTAACCTATACTAACGTCCGCTAAGGCATTTCGCTTTATAAAATCATAAACTTCAGTAAGCTTAATCTCTATTGGCAAGTCCATTGGCATATTGCTAAACACATAACCTAAGCCATCATGTTTACCATTCTTGATTGCTACAAAAGCCAACTTTGATTTTAGTGAGTTTAATGTGATTCCATCAGGTCCGTCAAAACTCATGCCTTCAACTAAATCATCGTCGTAAATCACCTCGACGAATAATGATGTTCTGCGATTATCAACGCTGAATACGGGCTTTGACCTTACAGAATCAGAGAATTGATTTAAATGATTTTCAATTTCAAATGCTTGCTTATCATCTGAAACTTCGATGAGGAAGTCTCGAGACATTCTAGGGATTACATTGAACTCTTCTTTAAGACCACACTCCAATAGAAAATCTTTGTGTGCGACTGGTCTCCAGTAGAATGTTTGTTCTTCGTGTGGCACCTGATGTAAACCTGTTACTCCGATAATTCTTTCTCCTGATTCTAATAAATCACCAATAATCATATCATAAGTTTCAAGCATCATCAAAATAGGATCCCAGTCGGATGGACAATACCATTCAGGATTCTTAAAATCTCCTTTATATTGAGACGAATTAAACATGTAATGATGTTGTACGTGAGCTCCTCCGTTAAAGAATAAGTGAGAATAGTCTGGTTTGTGTTTTTTCTGAAGGGTAACAAACACTTCCAATAGAATCATGTCTAGAATAGCTGCTTTTACTCCAGGTTTCTTACGAAGAGACACCAGCTTTAAGAATTTCGGCCATCTCTTGACACGTACATAAACTATAAAACCTAGTATGAACCAAATCACATCCAAAGGGCCAACTTTTCCCGACGCATTACTATTTACAAATCTGGAAACTGTTCTACTTAATTTTTCGATGATATAACCACCGCTTGCTTTGGTTTGCGTCCACGGATCTGGAATAAAGAATTTCGAACTAGCTAATCTATTATCAGCATTGAATGGACTGATAGCAGCAACTGAAAGACCAGATTTTTCTAAATCCTCAAAGATCTGATGTAAGTCTGGTCTATCAACCATATCGCCAAGGCGAAATACTTGATGCTCTTTATAAGACTTACCCGTCTGAACAGTTGCCCACTGAATCCATGGCTCAAGCAACTCATACTTGCTTTCACTTGTGGTATTGACAACACCATGTTCCAACAATTTACCAAAGTTGGTTAGCTTACCTTGACTGACATATCCTTTTATGAAATCAAGATTTAGTTCGTTAAGAGCTAAGAGTATCATACTTGATTAATAATTGTTTCCATTTTTTATAAATCGATTCTAATGTCCAATTATTTTCGAACATGGTTCTACTTCTCTCGGACATATCTTGAACCTCACCTTCAGACAAAGCGGATATTTCGATAAGAACCTTTTTCAGATTCTCAACATCACCAAACTCGAAAAGAAAGCCGTTTCCTTTAATCATATCCCTATTTCCTTGAACATTTGATAATAACAAAGGAAGCCTAAAACTGGATGCTTCAATGGCTGCTTTTGAAAGACCCTCGCCATTTGATGGTAAACAAAACCAATTAAATGAGCTGAATATTTCTCGCTTATCCTTAGAAAAACCTTGAAAGTATTGGCTAAACCTATCTAACTCTTTCAATTCAAATTCACTAAAGCCATGTCGACTTGCATCATCAAGATTTCCCCAAATCTTGAGGTTTATATCATATCCCTCATTTTGAAGCTTTGACACGGCTCGAGTTAGGTCTAAAATCCCTTTATCCTTTCTTATACGACCAACATACCCAAGAGTCACTTTACCGAATTTTCTTTTTGGCAAAATCTCTTCTAATGCCTCATATCCACTTCCTTCAATGATGTCTATGTGCAGGTTTTTCTTTGACTTAAAGACTTGTTTCAAATAATTATAATCATCAGTGTTCTGAACAACGAATACTCGATTTCCAGACACAGGATAAAATTTTATCAAGTACATAATAAGGTTTCTAGTAATAGGTGACTTACTCCTTAAAAATCCCAAACCACTGAAGTTATAAACAACATACTTGTGTTTTTTTAGGAGGAAATGTGAAAGAATTATCATTACCGGTGAAACAACCACTAAAATTGTATCCTTGTCTATCTTTTTTACTTTTTTATAAAACTGAAAGACACCTCTTGGAGTAGGAACTCTTGAGTTAACCTCAAAAGTATTAATATTATAATCAGTCTTAATACCTGAGTAACCAGCAATTATAGACGTACTAAATGTTGAAGAAAGCTTGCGCTCTAGAGGCCTACGGTGTGAATGGAAAAACCAATCTACATTAACAATAAAACAGAGCTCTCTCAATTTAAACCTTATAATACTTTTTATACCAGAAGATAAATTTTTCTACTCCATCCTCAATAGATGTCCTCGGTCTAAATCCAATATATTCCTCTAAAGCGCCTGTATCAGCATGAGTGGCAGGAACATCACCGGGTTGAATACCCATCATATTATATTTGCCTTTAACTCCTAGAGAGGACTCAACTGCCTCTATATATCTCATAAGTTCAACAGGTGATCCGTTACCGATGTTAAAAATCCTGTAGGGAGCCGAAGAGGTATCTATTCTCGGAGCATCGCCGACCCAATCGTTGTTTCTTTTAGGTGGTTTGACTACTAATCGTGTGATACTTTCGACTATATCATCTACATAAGTGAAATCTCTAATCATCTTTCCATGATTGAAAACATTTATAGGCTCGCCTTTTCTCATTGCCTCTGCAAAAAGGAATAATGCCATATCAGGACGGCCCCAAGGGCCATAAACAGTAAAAAATCTTAGGCCTGATGTAGGTAAGTTAAATAAATGAGAATAACTATGTGCCATCATTTCATTTGCCTTCTTCGTAGCAGCATATAGTGCCATAGGATGTTCGGTTGGTGTTTTTTCTTTCAACGGCATTGCTGTGTTTAAACCATACACTGAACTTGTACTTGCGTAGACCAAATGTTTCACTTTGCTGTGACGTGCTCCCTCTAAAATTGATAAGAATCCGTCAACATTGGAATGGGTATAAGCTAAAGGGTTATCGATGCTATATCTAACACCTGCCTGAGCTGCAAGATTTACAACATAATCAAAAGCTTCCGACCGCATCATTTCGACAATGTAGTTGTGATCTGCTAGATCTGATTGTAGAAAGCTCAGATTAGAATACTTACTTGAAGAAATTTTTCTATTGACGTGTATTTGCTCTTTTTCAATTCCCAAATAGCTTAACCTCGAATACTTAAGATTAATATCGTAATAGTCATTAATTATGTCAAGCCCGACTACTTCGAAACCCTCTTTAACAAGCCTATTAGTTAGGTGAAAACCAATGAAACCTGCTGTACCAGTAACTAATATTTTTTTCATCTTATATTTTTTCAGCGATTTTCTCGCCCATTTTTATTCCGTAATAATCAAACCCTGCTTCCACAACGATCTCTCTGCGTTAGAGGTTACGTCCGTCAAAGACGACAAGAGTCTTCATGGTAGCACCTACTTTATCCCAATTCGGTAGACGGAACTCTGTCCATTCGGTGATCAGTGCTAATGCATCAACACCTTGAACAGCTTCAAAACCGCTCTTATAGTAAGTGATGATATCGCCCAAATCTTGCTTGGCTTCTTCCATCGCTACAGAATCGTATGCAAATACATTAGCTCCCGCTTTTATGAGCAAGTTCGCAAACACAACTGACGGTGCTTCACGCATGTCCTCAGTATATGGCTTAAACGATAATCCCCAGAAGGAAATGGTCTTGCCCTGAAGGTCGCCGCCGAAGTAGGCGTTTATTTTATTGAACAGCACACTCTTCTGATCGTCGTTCACTGCCTCAAAAGCTTCGAGGATACGCATAGCGTGTCCGTTTTCACGGCCTGTACGCGACAGTGCTTTAACATCTTTTGGGAAACAAGACCCGCCATACCCTATACCCGGGTAGATGAACTTGTTGTCTATTCTAGTGCCCGAACCAATGCGCATTTTAATTAATAAGACTTTATTACTAATAACTCTACTGAGCTTTTCTAAGTTATACGGTAAACTAACCACTAAAGACAGTAGGCCTATGGTACAATCATGGGGCCTTAGGACAGGTGCTTTTAAGCCCGTATTTGACACGTTCATTGTTGGTAACAAATAAAACTCTGAAACGTTTTCTAATTTTTAACTAAAGCATAGTATAATTCTGGGAAGGTAATTGCTCAAAATTATAAACAAAAAAATCCGAATATTACATTCACTTTAAGCTCCTAAATTGATAGATCCTACCTAAGTATTGTCTAAATCAGTAGTTGAGCACTAATTAATCTGACACAAGGGGAGATAACCAATTTAACGTATCTACCCTAGATCCAAAAAAAGCAGCTCCTGCAATGGTGTGATGCCCATAATCATAAAAGAATTTCTCTAACCCCACATTTATGGAATGGCAAACTTTATTCTCTTTATCACAAATGTATTCCATCCTATCCAAAATAATAACATCACGGTATTTAGCTTCGATTGCATCAATAGTCCTATCAGCTTTTTCTTCTCTTTCTGTTGTGTTGGTGGAATAATCATTGAAATAAGCTTTATTAATTTCAAGAACTATATCATCTAACAATTTCAAATCGTCAAAGTTATTTCCCTCCCTTGCGTGTTTCTGAATTACTAAGTCAGCATAAGTCTTTCCATCGTAAACTCGAAAATTATGAACTTCCTTTACAATTACAACTCGTTTACTATCATCAATTAATCTCTTAACCAGTACTTCAAGGTAAGATATGTCGTCGATATGGTACTTAGATGCTATCATTACCACATCTGCTTTCATATAATTCTCCGATTGGAATATGGCATGACTTAAATTAGAAAACTCTGAAATTTGGCACTCCTCTATTCCAATATTAAAGTTTGCTCTTGCACTGGCGCTGTTTCTAAGGACATTGAACATGTCCTTAGAATGAGAATTTCCTAGAAGAAGAAGATTAGGTTTCGAGTTTCCTTCGTAAAACCAACCCATATCCTCATGTTTCTCCTGTGATTGACGTAAGTAAGTCCAACTTTCTTGTTGCAATTGTCTATTATCCGGGTTATAACTATGAATTTCTAATTTCCTATTTATTTGTCTGCTAGGGAATCCATCACTCATAATACCCACGATGCCTAAACAAATTATCAATACTGAACCAATTACAGAAAAAAGGAAAATAAAGCTTCTACTAAACTTTTCTTTATTCCGAAATGGATTCTCCACGAACTTCCAACTTACATAAGAGAGTGGGAAAATAACTAACGATAATTGCAATTTCGTGACTAAGTTATCTTCATAAATGCCCAAATGCCTTGCATAAGCAAAAATAACATGATGCCATAAATAAGCGCTGTAACTTATTAGACCGATCATCACTAACGGCTTAGCCGAAAGAATTTTCCCTACGGCACTATCTTCACTAGCAAAGGCAATAATTAAACCAGTCCCAATTACCGGAAACAGAGTATAAGCACTTGGATATGGGCTATCACCCTTAATAACAAAGATACCAGCTAATATCAACCCTAAGCCTAAAAGGCCTAATATTTCAGAAATACAAATATTACTTTTTAGTTTTAATAATAAAGAGTCTTTATCAGTCGCAAGAACGGCTAACATCGCTCCTAAACCTAACTCCCAGACACGACTAGGAAGAAGATAAAAATTATGTGTAGGATAAATTGTAGATGCCCATTCCGACAGCAGAAAACTCAATATGCAAGATGATATGATTAAGGGAGGAATAATACTTTTTTTTCTTATCCTAAACAAGAGCATTACAAGAATGGGAAAGAAAATATAAAATTGCTCTTCAACCGCTAAACTCCAAGTATGTAAAAGTGGCTTTAACTCTACATTAGTATCAAAATAATTAGCTTCACTAGTAAAGAGTAAATTAGCAGAAAATAGTGGGACTGCAATTAAGCTTTCGAAATAGTCAATCATATCCGTTTGATATAAACTGATCCAAGCGCATGGTAAACTTATAGCAAGAATGAAAAATAATAAAGGTAATATTCTTCTAGCGCGCCTCTCGTAAAACGTTAAAAATGAAAACTTTCGCTGAAGAAACTCTGACCAAATTATGGAAGTTATTAAATAACCACTTATCACAAAAAACACATCTACACCTGAGTAACCCCCACTGAAAGCTTCAAAACCAACATGGAACAGTATTACAGGAACAACCGCTATTGCTCGTAATCCATCTATTTCTTTACGATATTTTAGTTTCATTTCTTAGCGCTAATTTGCGTATTATTATAGACATGTTTTGACAAACATCTAAGGCAGGAATGCTATTGGGCTGTAAGTTCAAGCCACTTTTAAATTAGTCTTTTGGAAGGATTATATTCTCATACTTTTCAAGGATAGGCTCAATTCCGAACCTACCAATTATAGATGCCTTAATATCATCCCTGTTATAGCTCGTATTTTTTGCCTGTATGATTTTATCAGCCAAATCATCAACATCTCCTAGAGATGCTATTAACCCCAAGGTTTGATCTGAAATTATTTCCGAAACACCTCCTGGGCAATCAAATGAAACCATCGGCACACCAAATGCTCCCGCCTCGACTAACGCGTTTGGGAAACCCTCAAACCGTGAACTTAAAACGAACAAATCAGCATTCATCAAGAATTGATAAGGATTAGATTGAAAGCCATGAAAAAAGACTTTTTCCTTTAATGTTGGATAACTATCAATATAAGATAACAATTCGTTCTTCATGCCACCATCACGACCAATCACATGAAATTTCCAGTCTCCAAATGGCAACTTTAAAAGGGCTTTTAATAACAAATCATGTCCTTTTTGATAAGACATATGCGCAACCGAAACAATGTTAAATGTAGATCGATCGTGCTTAAACATATGGAACCCATTCACGTTAAATTTGGTATGGTCCACAGGGTTATTAATAACAACGAGCCTTTCTTTCTTTATCCGAGCGAATTGCAATAGGTCCTTATACATATCGGTGCTCTGACATATAATTAAGTCGAAACGATTGTATGCGCTGCGTAAAATAAATGGCAGTATTCCCCTGAATATAGACTTGTTAAATTTTGAAGATAGCGTATTTGTTTCTCTGGCAATGTATCTTGCTTTAGGGAGAAAGGGGCGTATAAAACCTAAAAACATAATAAAATAGGTTATAGTGCTGATTACGACCTCAGGCTTCTCTTTTTTTAAGACCGACCTAATTCTGAAAAAAGATTTCTTTACACTTGGAATTTCTAGATTTACAAATCTTACGTTCTTGTTAAGTTCACCCTGAAGCGTTTTTTCTCCTTGATAATCTATCCTATCTGAATTACCAACGGTTACCATGACGATATCATATTTCTCTTGATCAAGAGAATTTGCCAAGGTGACAAAAACACGTTGAGCACCTCCTATTAAAAGATTAGGTATTAAGAAAACGACCTTTTTCATCTCTATGCTTAGACCAACTAATGTAAACTAACAATTTCCAGATCAGGGTTGCTCTATTCTTTTCCCCGTGCATATGGCTTTCGATTTCTTCAAGTGTTCTTTCTACATCTAAACATTTTATCCTTGTTAAGTTTTCCCTTGTAAGCATATCACTGACCCAGCTTTTTAGTTCACCTCTAAACCAATGTTCCAATGGTACTGAAAAACCCGACTTCTTTCTTTCCATGACCTCACGTGGTACAATGTCGTAAACGATTTCCTTTAGAATCCTTTTCTTAATCCCATTGTCATACTTCTGATTTTCGGAAATAGATCTCGAGAACTCTACTACCCGAAAATCAAGAAATGGAGACCTTGTTTCTATTGATGACCACATACTTGCACGATCCATTTTAACATTTATGTCAAATGGCAAATATGTTTTTATATCAAATGCGCTAATAGAATTCAAAGTATCATTTGAGTCAAATACTTGGTTCATAACCGTCTCCATCGAACCTCTAGAAGAGAACTTAAACATAGACTGATCAATGGGCTGTATAAACCTATGATAAAAATGACCAATATTCCTTTCTCCCAATAGACTTGAGATATTCCTCAGTGTTGTGCTCGGGACTAACCTTAAGGCGCTACTAGCCAATTTGCGCAGTACCAACGGTACTTGAAACAAACTTCTATATTTTGATAAAACGTCATACCTGTTGTATCCTAAAAACAATTCATCTGCACCATCTCCTGTCAACGCTACAGTAACATATTGAGAGGTTTTTTGACACAACAAAAGAGAAGGTAAAGCTGAAGGATCTGCAAAAGGTTCATCATATATTTTCCCAATATTATTGATGAATTCTTTAATGTCGTTCGGATTACATTTAATTGTTGTGTGGTCTGTATCTAAAATACGCGCAACCTCCTCAGCATATTTGCTCTCATCATATAATTCATCGTCGAACGAAATAGTAAATGTTTTTATTGGATGTGCTGAAACATCTTGAGCTATAGCTGCTATTAAAGTTGAATCTATTCCTCCAGAAAGAAATACGCCTAAAGGCACATCAGCTATCATTCTCTGCTTAACAGCATCCAACATCAATCCCTTTAGCACTTCCTCACTTTCTTGTTGTTCGAAGAAATCACCTTTGGATGAGGAAGGAATTTTCCAGTAAGTATCTATCATCAGGTCTTTGGTAGAAGTATCTAGTAAACCATAGCTTCCGGGAAGCAATCTCTTAACACCTGAAATAATCGACTTTGATCCATTCACATACTTATAACGGAAAAAATCCTCGACCGACTGCTCGTCAATCTCGTTTTCATAGAAACTTGACAACTGGCTTATCTGGGAAGCCAATTCTATTTCTCCATCTTGAATAGAATAATATAATGGCTTCTGTCCAAGCCTATCAATTGAAAACAACAGGATTGAGTTAACTGAGTCATAAATAACAAATGCGAACATTCCATTTAAACGGCCCAACATATCTATGCCGTATTCTTTGTACATAGCACAAAGCACCTCTGTATCAGAGTTTGTATGGAATTCATAGCCCTTTTTAACGAGTTCGAACCGAAGATTTTCGAAATTATAAATTTCACCGTTAAAGACGATTACTAGAGTGTCATAAACGAAGGGTTGGTTTGAACGTTCATCCAGATCTATAATCGACAGTCGATTATGACCAAATATAATATCATCCTTGCGTAGTATTCCGGTATAATCCGGTCCTCGAAACTTAATTCGTTCTAATTTCTTTGATACAACTTCTTCTGAAAAGCTCAAGGTTGAGCAATAAATACCACACATTATTAAACTAATTCTTTAAAAGTGTTTTTAGTATTATTTTTTACGGTACCAATTATGTACATGAAGAATAATATGTAAATTTTATGATAATAGGTTACCATAGCTATATCAGCTGTCAGTAAAACGAACAAAACCAAGTAATAGTAACGCTTCACCTTCATAGAAAAGTCTGATATCCAAATCAATCTAGCGAAAATTAAGTGAAGACTGTAGTAAAGAAAAAACCCCAGGATACCATTATTTGCTAAAAGCTCAATATAGTTGTTGTGCGAATAATAACCCTTTTCGACAACATTTACATCTCGAAACATATCAGTACCGTAACCAATAACAGGTCTCTTTGTCCACAGTCTTAAGCCCTCTTTAAAGAACGCTAATCGAGAACTTGTACTAAAATCAGTCTCGCCACTTTGTGATGAGCTTGTCTGAACAGCACTTACGATTCTACTAGCAACTTGAATCTTATCAAGATTGGTGCTTACGCTATACGAACCCGCGATAACCACTCCAAGTAAAGCCAATTTACCAAAAACACCTGACGACTTAAACACGTAATACACGTAAAAGATTAATATAAACACAGTTCCAAATATTATCGCCCTGGACCCTGCATAAAATACAAGTTCAATTAAAAATAGTAGAAGCAAAAAGTGGTGAACAATTATTAATCGTCTCACGGACAACTCAAAAAAGAGCAAATACACGACGGATAGGATCCCTAAACATAGCATGAATGAATAATCGTTAGGATTACCCGCAAAACCCTCATAACGTATTAGACCGAAGCCAGAAGACCAACTACCCAAAGTTAATACTCGCTCAATAATCAACAGAATATTTCCAACAATTATACTATAAAATAGAATGCTAATAGTTTCAAAGCGTCTCGCACAATGCAATGAAAAAATCGCCAAAAACAACATTTGTAATATTGTCTTGAAAAACCCCCAATCCCAATTCACCAACAGACCAAATAAAAGTGATAAGGAAAATAAAATATTCAATGGAATATAAGTAGCACGAATGTTCTCTAAACGAATTAAGAAAATGTCAACAAGGCAAGTCAACGACAGTAAAACACCGATATATTGGGGTATCCATGTTAAATCCGGATTCCCATAAAGAAAGACAGCTGTAACCACGTAGGTGAAGAAAATAATTTTGAGAATACCCCTCACTATTTCTTATCTCTGAGGTCCCTATAAACACTAAACAAAAGATACTTATCGTTTGCACGAACAATCCAATTTGTTTTTATAATCAGAAGCATTAATGTCGAGAAATTAAATATTAAGGATATAGCTAATTGCATTATATCTGACAAATTAACATACCCCAATATCCAATGGATAATTGAAAAAGACACCGCAACCACAATTACGTTAGATAGTTCTAGAAAGGTCTCTACACTTCGCTTTTTTACAATTTTAGAACACAATATTAACATCATAATACCGTTTATCGATTTTACAACCAACGAACCATAGACCATGACTTTTATACCGTAAGGGTATAGTAAGTATAAAACCGTCAAATGCAAAACCAAATAAATTAACTTGATTTTGAAGGACCTTTTCATTTCGCTCTTTGCCCTTACTAGAATGTCAGAAAACCTGGCATATACTTGAACAAATAACAGTAACGCCATTGCTCGGAATAGTTCTCCATAACTGAGCCAATTTTCCCCCAAAATGACATGAATAAATATCTCACTATAATTGAAAAAATAGAAAGAAATAACAAACACCACAATAGACACTATTCGCAACATAGAAAAGAATACCGCATTTAACTTAACGAGATCTGTCTGCGTCCTCGAGAATAATGAAAACAATACGCTGTCTGAAACACGACCTATATATAATTCAGGTAAGATAATAACCTTCATAAATCGCTCGTAAACCCCAAGCTCTGAAGCTGTGAATAACCTTCCTATTATCAATTTGTCTCCTTGATTAGCCGTCTGATTCACTAAACGCAACTTGGTTAAACTAAATCCATACTTAAAGACGAAAGTGCTTTCCGAAAAATTAAAGCCTTTAAAACTCATTTTTAGTGGCTTGAACAGAACTGTCAGTATCATTATCAAAAACGAGGTGGTGACAACTGCTGTTAATAAAGACCATTCTTCTTGTCCATTGTAACCCATGAAGAGCCCAATAACAACATATCCAATAAAATGAGGAACGGCCTGTGCAAAAAAAAGCTTCTTAAAGTTCATCTCTCGGATTAGCAAAGATCGTGAGGTTGATGCAATTGCATTAAATAATAACTGGATTGAAAGAGCAATTAGAAATAGCCTGCTGAATTTAAAGTCAAAGAATCCGCAAATTTGATTACTGAAAACTACCAACAACAAGAAAAGCAATAACGCAACTAAGATGTTCATTGTCCACGCAAAACGAACATCTTCATTCCTGACCTCTTTTTTCTGTACAATAGCCGAGCTAAATCCAAATTCTGAAAACATTGCGAAGTAGCCCACTACTACCGACGCAAGAGCAAAATTTCCAAACGCTTCCTTGCTCAGCAATCTTGAAATGACTACCATAAAACCTATGCTGGTGAGCGCCTGTATAGTTATAGACAGCACCTGCCACAAAAAACCGCTAGCAGATTTGTTCAGTAGGCTCATTAAAAGCTATTTAGCCGGAAGTATACTAAAAATCAAGTCGGTAAATCCATCTGGTATTTCAAACTCATCAATTAACGTTTTCCTGCTTAAGTCATATTTCGCAATCCTTGCAGGTAATCGATCCTTTGAGTTATCTATGGTGCCCTTTAACCAACGTAGGTTAGATTCAATCGCCGTTTGACGTAATCTAGTAAAGCCTACATATGCTATGTCTCCGTCAACATACAGGCTTCTACACCAACCTAAATCCTTGCCTCGAGTGTCTATGGCATTAAGGTCGTAACGTTCGACGACTTCTTTCGTTATTTTATCCGCCTTGACTATAAATCCGTTGATCGTTGTGAAGTAGATATAATCACCGAAAACATGTCCATCATGTGGCTTGCCCACTGCAATATCTATCTTTTGAGACCTGTCTAAAACATTCACCGCATCTTTATTGTGAAACCGAGTAACCCACATTTCGCCATCGATATCGATTACAAAGTTCGGATGGTTTGTATGTGGCTTTGTTGACGCTACTTTTCTGTAATCCACATCTTTTCTGAACTTATCCCAAACAGCAGTTTCATTTGTGCTGATGATCTCCTCAACCTCACCAGATTGGTTTATCTTAACTACACTGTCTAATCCTGTATTCGCTAGAAGGTAACCATCTCTAAATGGTAAAATGTGATGCAAATCATTGTATATCGTAGAATTGTATTCTTTAACAATCTCCTTATTCTCAAAGTCAAATACGTACGCCTGTGTGGGGCTGCACAACATTAATTTCCCATCCTCGCGCCAACTCCCAGAGGTAAAACGAATATCTTTTCCTAAATCTTCCGACCGAAATTTAATGTCTGGTGTAAACCTAAAATATTGGACAATCTCTTTCGTGTCCCAATCTAAAATGTCAATAGAAGCTTCATTTGTATTGTACTTCTTCCCTAGCTTCAGATTGATTGCTGCGTACTTACTTGTTATCCCTCCAATTACTACAAATTTATTTTTTTTCATGTTCTATACCCCTGTATCTATTAATCATTACTTGCCTGCGACATGGTCTTACCTTTATATGAAAGCTGATAAAACTTTATCGCTGCAACCCCCATATTCATAAAGCTGTAAGCTATTCCAAGCATTAATATTTCATTACTATAATTTGACTCAAAACACATATTTGAAACACCCAAAAAGGGGGAAACACAAGGCCCCCGAGTATAAATAGGTAATTCCAATAACAATCTTAATGAATCTTTGCCGAGTTAGAATAAATACTATTAGTGTAACTATTGTTGCTAACAATCATGTAAGCACAGAAAAACTCATCAGTCAATACTAATTCGAGTATCGATTGAAGAAATCACAAAGACTCATATATTCCTTCATAAAACTTCGCAATCACCGACCAGTCATAGCGAGAAATGCGCTTTTGGATATTTTTCTTTTGTTTAGTAAAATCAACTCTTGATAAGCCAACAAGAGCAATCATCATTTCATTTATTTTATTCACGCCAACCACTGCGCCATAATCACCTATAAGTTGTTTAACATTTCCAACATCCGTAGAAACGACCGGCACGCCAAGTGCTAATGATTCAATAACCACTTTAGGCATGCCTTCAGATAATGATGTTAAAATCAAAGCCCTTGAATTCAATATTTCCTTATAGACAATTTCCTTTGAGACGGAGCCCAAGAAATGTACATGATTATTTAAATTTCTATCAGCTATTAACTTTTTAATTTTTACTACCTCTTGGCTATCGTTTAGATCTCCCAGAATCGAAACATTTAAATTCGATTGATAGAATCGCAATTGATACATAACCTCTATCAACATTTCGAGGTTTTTTACCGGTCGTACATTAGCCACGCACACATATTTATTCGATGTAGAATTAATGTGTTTGGGTTGAAAATCATCTATAGCTTTTTTTATCCCCGACAACTCCACACCACTTGAACTAATATATCGCTTCCCTTTTAACTTTGAAATCTTAGCTGATAAAGAAGGCTCAACTAATGTGTGACCATCTGCGTTGAATAAAAAAGATAAACGCGGATATTTCATTACAAATGCCGCATCACTGCCATGCCAACTCTGCAGAACTTTGAACTTCTTAACAAAACTCAACAACCTGAGTAATGGTAAAAAATGAGGTGAATGACAATGCACAATATCATAACGAGACATCAACATCTCAAGACTTAACCAACAATATGCCTTAAACAAAAAACGTATAAGCCGAAGATAACTAACATTCTTTAGCCCTGGATAAAAAAAGTTCCCCTGCTTTATCTCAACACCCGCTAAAAAGGAAGGAGGATAGTCACCTTGAAATGTATAAATCGTTGTGCTCAACTTCGAATACTTAGATAAGTAATAGACATGATTGCCTATGCCCGGTCGATCATCAGATCTATAAGTTAGACTTACTCTTGCTACTCTCATAATTTCTATAAACAAGTACTATACTGCGTAGTAAAGACATCAAACACCAATATGTTAAAACAACCAGTTGTAACCATTTCGGGCTAATAAAAACAAACGGCATGCAGTGATACCACATTGTATTTGAAGAGGAAATCTTAACTATGTTCTTAAAGAGAGTATTTTGACCTAATGATGTATTATCGTTTCGGTAGACCTCTTTTATAAAGAGATATGTAACATGTAGGGCAATTAAACATATAAATAGCAGCGATAATTGGCTTATATAATTAGAGGTAAAATATAAAAACATTACGTCACACAAAAATTGAATAATGGTATCAAGCCTCTTTCCAAAAACGGAAGTGTTCTCAGTGTACCTTGCTAATTCACCATCACTTGTGTCAATAATATTGACAAGTGGCAATAAAAATATAGAGATTAAAAAAACGGAAGACTTTATGTAAGTTAATAACCCATATAATAAGACCACAACTAACATTAAAGTCGTAACATAATTGGGCCGAAGGCCCATCCTGAAGAAAATATAAGTAAAATATGGACTAAATATCGATGAAAAATGTCTCGTAAAAAACTCACTATTTGGCTTCCGCCCTTCTCTTATACTCTTTAGAACACCCACGTCTTATACTTTTATCTGACTGTTACAAATATATTGCATACTAAAATCTGTAAAATCCCCAACTACCCTTCCTGTTATAGGCAATATCCTAAAGCCCAATGGTTTTTCTAACCTAAATGCCAATTCATCCAAATCACTAAGCATCAAAGCTATTTCAAATTCAGTTTTAAACCCCGAAACAGGAAACATATCTATACCACAACCACAAACAGTTGAATTCAAATACAAATCACTTAATTGAAATTTATCTGCTACCATCAATTCACTCAAAACCTTATCCTCTAATACTGATAGCATAACCCCGTTAAAACCACTCATTTTTAATTTATTTCCGTTCGCATAGTCCCTTATCTTTCGTGTCAATGTAGATGTTGTTTTTACACTCCCATGACCGCCAAAGTTTCTGAATTGGTCGAAAGTACCATAGATTTCTCCGACGGAAATATTTTCTTCAGGATATGGAGCAAAACTAAAATCAAATCCTTTGAATGAATCTGACGCGGATTCTTGAATTTCTCGAAGCGTCTTTGTGTCTTCGCTTGTAAACAAATCGATATTGTCATGCGACTTTACAGAATTAAGTCTAGAAACATACTGCTGGGTAACCTCTACGGCCACTGAATAATCATACTCATGCTCACCAATACTAAAGGGGAAAAATGGGATTCCGTAAATAGCTCTCGAAAAATATCCGAACCGAAAATTATTGTAACCACTACCGCTTCTGACAGCAATATTTCTTATGATACTTGCTACACCAAGTAGACCATTATCATTTATTCTACAGTCATCCGAATGTGTGACATTTATAAACAGGAACGGGAATTTATCCAGAAATGAAATTATGGTCTTTTCTAATTCTTTAAAATTACCATAATCAAGTTTAGAAATTTGAATTCCTACACATAACCATCTTACACGAGAGTTTAATAGAGAATTTTGTAATTGCTCTAAAACTAAACCCAATTGTAAAAATTCATTCACTGTTATAACTTCTGAATTGAGTCTTACTGTTCTCACGATGGCGTTCTGCTCGATATCTTTAAGTATTTCTGATATCTTTTCTATACAATCAGAAACATAACTGTCTGCGATACATTTAGAAATATCTATTGTGTAGGTCAAGGCTCTAATTATCATGCTGTCAGGAATTTTAAGTAATCATTTATTGTATTCAATTCAACTATTTCATGTTGACTAATTTTTTTGACAAATAGATTAGATGATTCTAAAGGAAAAATTTCAACAAAAAATTTATCTATGTCGTTCGATGCTTTCCAACGCCATTTAGATAGAGTTTCTCGCTCGTTTAAAACAAACAATCCAGTACTCACAAAAGTATTGATATAGCTATTTCTTTCCCGTGTGATTTCCGATATTTTGCCTTCATTATTAGACTTCATACAAATACTACCTGCAGAAATATTTTCACTATTCCAAACAAAAACATAGTTTCTCGTGTCCTCTAATGTTGATTTGATAATTGGAAGGACAGAGCTGTGTAAAATTAAATCACACGGAATCACTACTACAGGACCCTCAAGGTAAGGGGCCAAAGCTAAACTGCTTGCACTTCCGAACCTATCCCAAGATTGGTTGTATACATAATTAAAGTCTGGGTATTTCATTATTAAATCTGCAGAGTTTGCTCCTATGATTATTGTTACTTCTGAAGGTTTAAAAACTTCAATGTATTGATCCAAAATCGTCTTCCCGTTCTCTGGATCAACGACTATTAAAAGTCTGTTCATTCCCTGAAAATCCCTTGATGCTCCCGCCGCAAGAATTAATAGTTTCATTTTAAGATTTTTAATTTATAATTACACCTTGTCTCGATACCCAAAAAATCATGCTTGCAAGTCTTGTTAGGATAAACAAAGCCACTTTTGATTAAACTTCTAATAGTCTTATGGGTCAGTTCAAATTCACTCCTTAAACTCCAAACCGGAACATCTTCGTATTTAACAACGACTACAGGAACTTGTTTCAACCCTAAGGCTTTAGCCGCTGCCAGACGATGATGGCCGTCAAGAACTAGTCCAGACTCTTCAATAACAATTCGTTTTATCCAAAATTTATCCTTTCTTAATTTGTCGATAATCACTTGCACACGCTCTATTATGGTCTCTTCGATTTCTTTTAATTTATTTATACATTCTAACTTGTTGTATTGATGAATGTTTTTTTGAATACCTTGATAAAAATCTTCCAACTCTTTTTTTGTATTGAAAGAATATACATTATCGATTTTTTTTGTAGCGCCTAAAGGTATTTTATTGTCTAAAAAAGGTCCAAGGTAATAGTTAGTTTTAAAATTAATGTGTTTTAAGTGCTCTGCCAATAATTTAACACTAGATTCTGAAATAACCATTACTCCTGTCATCTTATAAACATTTTCTTTATGAACCAGCCCCTCAAAAGATTGTAGTACACCGATTTCTTCCACCTCATCATTTGACTTATTGCAAACTATATAACCTCCATTTTGATTAAGAGATATTCGTCCTTTGTTGAACCATATTGTCTTAGAACACTGAAATGATCTTGAAAGCTGATAAAAGGAATAGTCAGATATAAATACATCAGACTCTAAAACCAGAACATCATCTGATTGCCCTCTCTCTAACGCTAGAAGCATGGAAAGGGAATTTTTATCGTCTTTGTATCTATCATTATAAACTTCTGTATACTGTATGCCAGTTCTAGAACACGCTGCACGTACCGCTTCATTATATCCACCGGTAACAACTGTAATATCTGTTAACCCATATTCCATGCACTGATGCATAAGTCTTTCAATAAAGGTTTCTCCCGCTATCCATTCAATTAATGACTTGTGACCCGGTACGCCAGATTTCAACATACGCGTAGATGAACCGGCCGCTAAAATTACTACTCTCATTTTGTTGTAATTGAAAACGTAAAAAGACGTGTCTCTTTACGCTTATTGAATTCTGAACCGTCCTCGTATAAAGGCAGAGGCTCATTCATGATATATCCTAATTTTGAAAAAACACTCTTAAACTCTTCTGAAGTCCTGTAGGTTGCATAATAGTGGGTTTTCAACTCTGAACTCCATCTATCAACAATAAATCGAGTTTTTGAAACCGAGAGGGCGTCGCGTACTATAATTTGAGAGTTATCACCAACAACTCCTTTGAGGTCTTGTAACATTTTACAAACCTCGTTATCCGATAGGTAAAGGAGTAATCCTGAAATAAATACTACATCATACTCCGTACACTTATCAAATTCAAAATCTCTAACGTCTGAACATACATACTCCACGTTTTCATTTGAATTATTCGCTTTAGCAATTTCAATCAACACTCTTTCCCTTTCGAGATGAGTAACTTTTTCGGCAGTCTGAGAGAATTTCTTTGACCAAAGGCCTGTGCCTGCAGCTAAATCTAAAACTCTTTTTTTCTCTTGTAAATCAAATGTCGTAAAGATTAAGTTGGATTCATGGTTAAATTTAATTTCTGCCAAAACTTCATCTTGTTCTAAATTGGCTTTAGAGAACTTTCCAACACCTTCGGACTTAGAAAAACTCTTCCAGAATTCACTTGTCTTATTTTTCATATGATTTGATTGTTAATTCAAGTCCCTCTTTAAACGAAGTACGGTCATAATACCCAAGTAGTAACTTGGATTTTTCGATTGATGCTTTGGAATGCTTCATGTCACCATGTCTAAAAGGACCGTAGGATACTTTTTTTTCCGGTAATTTCTTCTAATGCTTTAACCATATCTTTCAAAGCGATTTGGCTTCCACAGGCTACATTGTAGACTTGATTGATTGCGTCTATGTCCGAGGTAAATAAACTTAGAGAGTTCATCATTAGTACATTACTTATGAACGTAAAGTCTCTCGAAGTTTCACCGTCCCTATTGATAGTGATGTTGCCATCATTTTAAAACGCTTTGGCAAAAATTGGAATGACCGTGGCATACGGGTTTCCTGGATGTTTTCAATATACCCTTTACTAAGGTTTTCCAATACACTTACCTGTCCAACACGATTGTCTTGTAGAAAGCACTCAACTAGGTTGGAGCCTATAAACCCAGCTCCACCGGTGATTAACAAATTGGTTTTTTTGTCCATTATAAGCGTGCGTCTATGGATTTTGTGTCCAAAATTCCTTTTACGTCATAAAGAATTCCACCCTCAACTAAATGTGATCTTAAATCCTGATTCAATAATTCTTTATGGGCTACGGTCATAATGACTGCGTGGTATTTCCGATTTGGTTTTTCTACTAGATCAAAACCAAACTCATCTTTGACCTCGTTTGAATCCGCCCATGGATCATAGACGTCCACATTAACATTGTATGACTGTAGTTCTTCGTAAACATCAATGGCGCGGGTATTTCTAATATCAGGGCAATTCTCTTTAAACGTAATACCAAGCATCAGCACATTCGAGCCTAAAACAGGTAACGAGCGCTTCATCATAAGTTTTACAACTTCGCCTGCCACGTATTTACCCATATCATCATTCAATCGACGACCGCTTAAAATAATCTCGGGGTGATATCCCGCCTCTTGAGCTTTTTGAGCTAAATAATAAGGATCAACGCCTATACAGTGCCCACCTACTAAGCCTGGTTTAAACGGCAAAAAATTCCATTTCGTACCGGCCGCTTCTAAAACAGAATGGGTATCGATATCAAGCTTATTAAAAATCTTAGCTAGCTCATTAACGAAAGCAATATTGATATCACGCTGACTGTTCTCAATGACTTTAGCGGCCTCTGCAACTTTAATTGTAGGAGCAAGGTGTGTTCCAGCAGTAATCACTGACTTATATAATTCGTCGATTACTTGAGCCGCCTCTGGAGTTGATCCTGAAGTCACCTTTAAAATCTTCGTCACCGTGCGTTCCTTGTCTCCAGGATTGATACGCTCCGGTGAATAACCCACGAAGAAGTCTTCATTAAATTTTAACCCAGAAACTTGCTCAAGTACAGGAACACATTCGTCTTCAGTAACCCCAGGATAAACGGTGCTTTCATAAATGATGTATGGTTTCTGGTTTCTGGTTTCTGGTTTCTGGTTAGCTATAATTTTCCCTATCGTCTCAGAGGCCTTTAACAAAGGAGTCAAAACCGGGCGTTTGTTTTTGTCTGTGGGTGTAGGGACTGTAACGATAAATATGTTACAATGTAATAGTTCTTCTGAGTTTGAAGTTACTATGAAACTGGGCTGCTGGCCTCTCGCTGCTGGCCTCTCGCTATTTAAAACACTCTTCAAGTCCTCGTCCTCCACTTCAAGTGTATGGTCGTGCCCTGAGTTCAATTCATCCACCCTGGCTTTGTTGATATCAAAACCCACTACCGGGTATTTCTTCGCAAACTCCACCGCTAGTGGCAAACCCACATATCCTAAGCCAATAATGGCAATTTTCGCATCCTTTATTTGCATGTCGTATTAATGTCTTGTATACCTAACTCTCGCATTTTCTTCACAATTATCGCCTGCAACCGGGCAATCATTCCTCCCCCATCATTTCTTTGTACGAAACCCTTCCCACAACCCAAACGCTCATCAAAAACAACCCCAACACAAAACCCATTATCCCTCCTTTCATTTTACCTAACCGGGTTTTCTCTAATGGAAACTCCGGTCCATCTATTAGTTGAATTAGCGGTTCGTTGTGCTTGGCCATTGTTTTGGTGATTTCCAAATTTTTTATCACCTCAGCATACATAGTGGTGAGTAGTTGTACCTCTACTTTTTGGCGGGCTAAACCTACCAAGTTTTGAGCATTTACCGAGTATTGGGAACGGTCTTGCAATACCGCCGCACTTACCATGCGCTGTGTGAGTTCTTGTTTTACCGAGTCTGCTTTTTGCTCCAGCACCGCAATATTCTCCTTGTTTTGCTGGGTTTTTACCTCCAAATAAAACTCCGTTACATTCTCTGTTAAGTGCTCCACAAAACCCTTGGCAAACTCTTCATCTTCATCATTTAGCGCAACCTTTTTAAATGCCAAATCTTCATCTACCACCGAGGTGGTTAGTTTTTCTTCTATAATAATTTCATAGATTTCTTTTAAAGCAGAGTCCTGCCTAAACGCACAACTATCTCTATGGTTGACCCCAACAAAACTCACTGGCGGATTTTCGCTATCTGCAGTATCGTTTCGCATTAAATAGCGCTCCAACAAGCGTACTTTTTTTCCATCCTTCAGCACTATACTATCAAACAGTGTGGTCTCCACCAAGCGGCGGCTCCTCATGAGCTCCAATAGGTTTTCTCCTCCAAAAGCACTGCTGCTTCCTCCCCCTAAATCAAAACCAAACTGCGAGCCAATAGCGCTTAATTTGCCCAAGCCCCCAGATTCTGACTCTGCTGTAGCAAAGGTTAACTCAGCTGTGTAGGTGGTTCCTTTGTATGTAGCATATCCCACACCCGCAGCGCCTGCCAACACGGAAACTAAAAACAACCAAAATAGGTTCTTTTTCAATAATGCAATCCACTCTTGAATTTTACGAATAATATCGGCTAAGGTTATTTCGTCGCTATTATGCTCTTTGTCCATTTTTACTTTTGTTAAATTCTACTTACCAAAACCCAAAGCGTAGCTACGGCAGTCATTTTTGTGGTTAGGTTCTCCCAAAACTTGTTCCAATCCATGGGCTCTCCCTCTTTCTTTTCTTTCTCTGTTTTTGGTTTGGGAGCCGGCATCCTGAAAGTAACCACAGAACCTGGCCGTACATAAGGGGTAATAGACCAAAATCCCATATTAAAAGATCTTCTAATTTCACCTCCGGGATGCTTCACAAACAACCTTTTCTTTTTAAACTGATGATGAAACCCATGGCTGTATTCTTTAATATAATGCCCCGCTCTTCTTCCCCCTCCAAACGGCACCAACAACACCTTTTCTTCACTTAAGGTATCCGTATTAGCAATGGTTAAGGTGTTGGTGTTGGTGGGTATAAATAGATCGTCGCCATCCTCAAGAATGTAGTTGTATTTAGATTTTTCTGTTCTCAACACCTCTTGTAAATCCAATACCACTCTTTTGTTTTTACGTATCAACACCGCTCCTGAAGCATACGCGTATTGGGATACACCTCCGGCACTATTTAATAATTGTGCCAAGGTGTTTTCACCCTTAGCAAATGCATAAACCCCTGGGTGAACTATTTCACCATTTACCGTTACTGATATTTGATCTTCTAAATTAGAAATTTGACGCACCAACAAAACATCGCCAGGCAATGCCGGGTTAGACTCCCATTCGTTGTTAGAAATATCAATAATTATGTGTTTGGTTTGGTTAATGTCTCCTGCCTTAAAATCGTCAAGGAAAATACTTTTGCGTACCAACTCAACCTTGCTTAACTCGGCTTTGTAGTTGAATCCTCCCGAATAACTTACCAAGTCTCCCAAAGTCATGCCGTTTTTGTATTTCAATGTTTGTGGGTTGCGCACTTCTCCTTTTACAGACACCGTGTGCTCGTCTAAATAATACTCTTGGGTAAAAACCACCAATTGGTCTTTGGGGACCACGAAGCGCCCTTTGGTTTCTGAATCAATTAGCGATACCGGGATATATGAAACACTACCGTCTGGGTAGTTGCGAATAATAAATGCTTTTTCTAGGTCGGCCTCCATTTGAGTGCCGCCTGCAAATTGCAACAACTTCCCAACGGTCATGCTATCGTTCCATTCATAGGTGCCAGGGAAATAAACCGGTCCACTCACTTGCACCTGGTTTAGGGTTTCTTTGTTTTGAGACCCTATAGTTACCTCATCGCCATTTTGTAAACTCCATGTTTGTTGTTGCTCGGTATTAAGGGTGTATAATGTTCTGTCCAAACCGTTGTAGGTGGTTACATTAATTTTATCTTTCAGCGCATTTGCGGTTAAACCACCTGCCCATTGTATTAAATCGCTTAGGTTCTCATCTCCTTTTAACTCATATAACGCTGGCCTCAATACCGCACCGCTTAGGTTAATGGTTTTGCCCTTGGGTTGTACCATTACAAAATCCCCATCTTGCAAATAGCTCGAAGTTTTAGGATTGTTAATAAACTCATAAGCATCAAAGGTTTCTACCACCTTGCCACCCCGAACAACTTGAATGTTTCTAAAACTACCGGTTTTACTCGGACCACCTGCGGCCACTAAGGCGTTAAACACTGTGTTAACAGCAGGCATTTGATAGGTTCCCGGAGTGGTTATTTCGCCGGTTAGGTTAATATGAATCAGTCTAGAATATGCCAGGTTAATATCTAGGTTGTTACCATTTAAACCAATGCGCGAACCCAGGGCTGCGCGCAACAATTTGTGAAGTTTCTGAAAAGTAACCCCCTTCACAAACACTTTACCAAAAGTAGTACCTAGGTCTATTCTTCCGCCCTCGTCTACCAGGCACACTTTGTTAAAATAGCTATTCCCATATAGGGTAATTCCTATTTCATCACCTGGTCCAATTTCATAATTGTCGGGGGCTTTTACAGAGGAGGCGTTACTATAAGTTGGGAACCGGTTTTTGTCAAACCAATTTGCCCCATACGTATTATTGGTGGGTTGGGGTGCGTTCGGGGTGCTTGGTTTTACTACCTGTTTTTCTACTTTAGCGTTTTCTACTTTGCTGTCATCAGCAGGGGCAATATCGGCAGCACTGTTTTTTACCGCTGGAGCATCACCACCCATTACTGCCTTCACGCGCGCTTCAAACGCCTGAATTTCACTATCAGACAAGCCACGAGTTTTGGCAAGCTGTATAACCTGTCCTTCGCTTAAGCCTGCGCTTTGGGCTTTGCTCACCATTTGTTTAATATCGGCATCGCTAAAATCAGAGGCCTTAGTTTTTCCACCTGGCAATTGTGCTTGTAGTGCAATAGACACCATTGCCACACCTATTAATAGGTATTTGGCAAGGTAGTGTTTTGTTTTTTTCATAAAAAGAACATTCAAAGTTACGGGTAAATGTCTGACTATCAACTTAATTCACAGCTTCGCCTCCCTCAACTACAGGTTGTGGTAGGCAAATTCATGAATTCAGTAGCAAAAATAGTGCCTAAACTTGTCTATTTTTCCCCGATTTTGTGGGGCGTGAGATTTTTTTGACAAAGGACTGTTCTGTGGCTACATTTGCGTATGCGAATTTTGGTTACCGGGGGTTCTGGTTTTGTGGGTGGACATGTTTGCTTACAAGCGGCACAACGCGGACACGAAGTAACCCTGGGTGTTAGAAAAAACAGCAACTTAGGGTTGTTTAATTCCATAGAAAATTATTACCAAAACCCCATAACCACCACCAAAGAAAGCCAACTTAAAGAGGCCATTAAACCTTTTGAACTGTCTTCAGGTATTAGCCAATATTCCCATAAGGTTTTTTCTCAAGGAAGCTGGAACAAACTAGAATTAGACTTGTTAAACACAGATACTCTCGATGGGGTTACTGGTGATTCTTTTGATCTGGTAATACATTGTGCGGCCATGGTGGGGTTTGAAGCACACCTGAGGCAAACAATGATTGAAAACAACACACAAAGCACCAAAAACCTGGTGAACGCCTGCATTAAAAACGGCGTTCCCTCAATATTACACCTTAGCTCAATTGCGGCCTTAGGTAGGCCTACCAACAATAACCCAATTACCATAAACACCTTGTGGGAAGAATCCCCTTACAACACATCATACGCAAAAAGTAAATATTTGTCTGAGTTGGAAGTTATGCGTGGACAAGAAGAGGGTTTAAATATTGCCATAGTAAACCCGGGTGTTATTTTGGGTGTGGGAACAGGAAAAACAAGTAGCCAACAGGTGTTTGATTCTGTGTCTCCTAAAAACCCATACTATCCTGTGGGTTCTAATGGGTTTATTTTTGTTGAAGACCTGGCTCATAATATTTTAAATACGATTGAAACCAGCTCTTGGGGTAAACGAGAGTTAATGGTTACTCATAACATTCTGTTCAAAGATCTTACAGAAATTATTGCCAAT
>Ga0181591_10000896_pt1 | contig 25046 bp, 20 predicted proteins | sample 071ome_33_FD_133757 | JGI IMG/M metagenome (GOLD analysis project Ga0181591, IMG submission 133757) | Coastal salt marsh microbial communities from the Groves Creek Marsh, Skidaway Island, Georgia - 071412AT metaG (megahit assembly) | ecosystem: Environmental > Aquatic > Marine > Intertidal...
ACGTGTCCGACCTCGGCGGCTCGCAACTTTGCAACAAAAGAGTCTGCGGGTTGGTCACATCGAAGCGTCACTCGCGCCGCCCGAAATCTTTGGGGAGGCTATTTCTCAACAGTGATAACCTGCTTGTCGTCCCCTCGAGTCCCTAGAGCACTCAAACCGTGTGTTCTTTTCTTTCTCTTTGTTTTTCTACTCCGAAATGAGAGTTGGACAACAGTTTGATCAACCTGACGGGGGGCTTGCACAGTCTCATCTCGACTCGTTCAACGATTTTGTTGAATATGGCCTTGGTCAAATTGTCGCTTCGTTCCAGCCGATGAAGTTCAGCCTCGGCGATATGAATACAGTCTCAGTGGAGATCGTCCAACTGGAAGTTGGCAAGCAGGTGCAAAAAGTTGCAACACCTCGGCGTTGCAGAGAAGGCGCGACGACGTACACGTTCCCGCTTATGGCTAACATTCGTTGGTCACTCAATAACGGGACGAAAAGCGAAACATCCATGTTTCACCTATGTGACGTTCCAAACATGGTGCGTTCACAAACCTGTGCACTGAAGGCCTCTACTACAGATGAACTCATTCGCCAGGGAGAAGAGACAACAGAGTTTGGCGGCTATTTCATTGTTAGTGGTATAGAGCGCGTTGTTCGATTACTCATTCAGCAGCGTCGACATTATGTGATGGGGCTAATTCGAAGCTCTTTCTGTTCTCGGGGACCCAAGTTCACGAAATATGCAACAGTGATGCGTTGTGTGGATGCTTGTGAGCGCTCTAGCACCGTGCGTCTACATTACTTACATGACGGTTCTGTATGTTTTGGAATATCTATAGGACGACAGGAGGTTTTTCTTCCATTGGCTCTCATTTTCCAAGCTTTAACAGATATTTCTGATACTGAGCTATACGATAGGGTTCTCTGCGGAGTTACAAACGGGGGGAGTGTTGAAGTCAGTTATGCACGAGAGTGCCTGAATAAAACATTCGAATCACGACAATTAGGTGGTGTGAGTACAAGGAAAGGCGCTGTAGAGTATATCGGCGGACTTTTTAGTGCTCAGTTCCATGGAGAAGACAAAAGCCTGTATGAAATTGGAGACTTTATCTTACAACAGCACGTGTTCGTTCATTTACAGACAAGCGGGGCAAAGCAAGATGTTCTCATATTTATGCTAAATAAACTTCTGAGTCTTGTATCTGGTACGTGTAAAGCTGATAACCCGGATTCGCTCGTAAATCAAGAGCTGTTACTACCTGGATACCTCATACAAAACATCCTTCAAGAAAAAATAGCTGAAGCTCTGAATCGCATAAAAGACGAGTTGAAGCACGTAGATATCGTCGGCGATAGCACGAGTATCTCAAAGAAAGTTGAAGCATCCATCATGACTGCGATGAAGCGAATAGACATCGGTCGCCAGATGGAATACTTTCTAGCAACTGGGAATCTTGTTAGCAAGTCAGGCCTGGGATTGAGCCAGACTTCTGGATTTACCATTGTTGCCGAAAAACTCAACTACCTAAGGTACATTTCACACTTCCGATCGGTGCACCGCGGGGCATATTTTGCTGAACTACGAACCACCACAGTGAGAAAACTTTTGCCAGAATCTTGGGGCTTCCTTTGCCCAGTTCATACACCAGATGGTTCACCGTGTGGACTGTTGACGCACTTGAGTTCATCATGTCGGATCACCACGTGCTCGTGTCGCCCACAGCTTTCACGGCGTGCAGTATACGAAATAGTGTGCGATATCATCGCTCAGTGCTGTCAACTAGTGAGACTTGAAAATTTCAGAAGCCAGCTAGCCAGCGCTACACCAATCATGCTTGACGGTGTTCTTCTTGGATACATTCAGCGTAGTGCAGTCACTACTGTTATTGAAACTCTTCGTCTCAGAAAAGTAACAGATCCTTCCAGGTTGATTTCTACACTGGAGATCGCGAGCATGATGCCTTCAGATATGTCGACATCATACTCATGTATTGCTATGTTTTCAACTGGATCGCGTCTGATGCGGCCAGTCTTGAATACACAGTTGAATGATGTCGAGCTGATTGGAACAATGGAACAAGATTCAATTTACATTCAAGGTTCAGATAATAAAGCGATGAACAATGGTTCCCACAGAGAGCTAAACCCTGGAAATGTACTGAGCGCTGTAGCAAGTCTTACACCATGGTCTGACTTCAATCAAAGTCCAAGAAACATGTACCAATGCCAGATGGCGAAGCAAACCATGGGATTTCCCCTCCATTCTTTTCACGTTCGATCAGACACGAAACTCTATCGATTACATACACCTCAGAGGCCGATCTCATTAACATCTACGTATGATTTATACGATGTCGATTCATATCCACTCGGCACGAACGCAGTTGTCGCTGTGTTATCACATACCGGATATGACATGGAGGATGCAATGATTGTCAACAAGTCTGCCGTAGATCGAGGGTTTGCGCACGCAACATTGTACAAAACTGAAACATTGCAATTGAGCAGCGCAGACGTGTTGAGACGTCCCCACACAGGGCGAACATCAACTTACAACATTGTGGACAATGATGGACTTCCTTCCGTTGGCCAAAGGGTGTCAAAAGAATCTGTCGTATGTGCGACAACTGACGCTATTTCGCACCGGACGAAAGAAACAAAGTACAAGAATATTGATGAGAGCGTTGTCGACAAGATTAAACGAATGGCGACCACGAGAACTAATGGTGAACGGGTTTGTATCACTTACAGATATAATCGTAACCCAGTCATTGGTGACAAGTTCAGTAGTCGGCATGGTCAGAAGGGTGTTCTTAGCTTTCTCTGGCCCGATGAGGATCTCCCTTATATCGAGAATACCGGTATAAGGCCAGATATCCTTATCAATCCGCACGCTTTCCCCTCACGAATGACGATAGGAATGCTTGTTGAAAGCATGGCGTCTAAAGGAGGTGCCCTAGTTGGGAAGTACATAGACTCGACCCCTTTCAACCAGGGTCAGCCACTTGACAAGTATGGCAGGACACTTCGTGAGTTAGGATACAACCATACAGGCTCAGAAACCATGGTGAATGGGATCACCGGCGAAAGATTTGACGTTGATATCTACGTCGGGCTTGTTTATTACCAACGACTACGCCATATGGTGAGCGATAAGTTCCAGGTGAGATCAACAGGCCCATCAAACCCACTAACGAAACAGCCAATAAAGGGTCGTAAAGCTGGTGGTGGTGTTCGTTTTGGAGAGATGGAGCGAGACTCGCTGCTTGCCCACGGTGCAGCGGCTCTGCTTCGTGATAGACTCCATTTGTCATCAGATACGCATATTTCGAGGCTGTGCTGTCAATGTGGTAGTTTGATATCTGTCATCAGTCGCTCTGCTATAAAGGAGCTATCTGTGCATGGTTCAACTATTCAACAATGTCGAGTGTGTCAGACAAGTTCTAATGTGACCGCATTAACGGTGCCTTACGTCTTCAAATACCTGATATCTGAGCTAGCTGCAATGAACATACGTGTTGATGTTTGTACAGCATGCGAGTAGTTGGATCGGTGAAAGAAACATTGCAACAAGGCTGGAGTGTAATTTAATTCATACATTAGGAACTACCTATAAGGACTCACAATCAACTATGAAGTCGAAAAGGCTCATAATAGTGACATGAACCACTTATTGCGTGATAGAACCTCGGTAGCACCGCAGTACACAATCGACCGAGTGCGCGTCATTGATCCCAGCATGTGCCTCAATCTGCGCTCATCATTTACAGAACACAAAGTTATCGCTGTACCCTTTGCTCCAACTCGAGCGGTCCGTCCAACTCGATGTACATACGTTTCTACTTGTGTAGGTGAGTCGTACAAAATTACCATTCTAATATTCTTCAAATGCAAACCACGGGCGGCAGCATCAGAAGCTATCAGCAATTTGGATTTTTCATCGCAGAAAGCTTCCAGAGCGTTACGTCGCTCTGTTTTGGATGAGACACCAGTGAAGCTGACTGGAGACAAGTGTGCAAACATCCTTTCGCATGCACTGAAGATGTCCAAAGAAGTTGAGATCGAGGACGCAATTACCAAAGTTGGCTCATTAAAGTTGGCAAGTATAGCTGCCAGTACATTCATTCTTTGTTTGCTTGGGGTAATTAAACACACTTCCGTGAGTGTTGCCGGTAAACAAATCGCATTAGTTTCATCAGGGTCGTGAATCAAAAGAGGAGCGTGCATTCGAAGTAGACGTGTTTCCAATTTGTCTGCAGAGAAAGTAGCAGAAATCAACAACAAGCGTAATAACGCCATGTTGCGTTCACCGGCCGTGAAGCGGCAAGCTGTTTTTGTTAGACTTGTAGATTCTTTGAGACTTGAAAGCCAACCTTGGTGGTTCTGATAAAACAACTTATCAGCCTCATCGATGATGCATAAACAAACAGAACTCGACGGTCTTCGTAGGGTCCACTCGAAGACTTGGCTTGGCGTTAGAATAACTATGTCCGGCGTTTTCGTGACTCGCTTCATTGACATCGTCTGACTCCATGACTGGCCCATCGATCTTCTCCGTCGGGACGCTGCCTTCGAGCTCGAAGCATGCTCTTTAAATGCAGTGCCACGGGTCACTAAGCACTTTTGTACACTTTTTGCGAGTTCGTGGAACTCGCTCGCCACTTGCTCTGCCAACTCGCGATTCGGTACCAGTACGAGCACTTCGATAGCATGAGAGCATGTGTATTTCGATAATATATTCAACGTTGGAAGAATGTACGCGAGGGTCTTGCCTTTTCCGGTGCTCGCCTTGAGCTGGAAGTCGCGTTCGAGTATCCCTCGGTGGCAGGCACGCCAAGAAACCAGTTGGATCTGGGTCAACTCCTTGATTCCTTTAGAGACCAGTGCCTTAAGCAATCGCTTATCGATACCTCGAACACGTTTTTCCATCCTTCATATCGAACAAGTTGTTGTCGCGGGGCGCTTGATGCCGACAGGCACACACACACAGGGAGAGGGAGAGAGAGAGAAAGAGAGAGAGAGAAGGACGGGGATTTAATCCCATCTCGACGAGGCTGTGACACGCACCATTAGTCCAACGGTTAGGATATGAGCCTTCCAAGCTCGAGACCCGGGTTCGACTCCCGGATGGTGCACAGAAGATTTACACTTTCGCTTCTTTTTCGTCTGGACGTGGGTATAGGCGGCCATTTTAAGCCGTATAGACGACGCGCGAAATACCAACTGTACGGCAGTCAAACAGCCACAGAGGTGAACTGTGCGAAGAGCGGACGAGTGACACACAACTTTTGAAGAAGAGGATATCAATTTGGCTTCAGTGGGACATAAGCTACCATATGAAATTCTTGTTTCAATGCGCCGGCGCCGCTGCACGCTGTACTGGTACCTCACTAGTTCTAGCAACAACAAGATGCTTACTGCCAGGTGAGACTGAGATAGCCCATTGTCCATCAGACAGAATGATTGATGACACCCTAGGTCCTTTCAAAATTTATCGCGCGCTTCTATACACGGTAAAATATGCTGAAGCAGCCATGTTCAACATTCAACAGGCCACAGAAAACAGCGTTCCGAGTCGCACCACACACCGGAGTTTGGTCAAAACGGTCACTCAAGTTTTGTGTGTTCAATCACGTACGATGTTTACTGGACAGAGTTACTGTACTAAAATTAAACAAGGTATCTGTAATGCTATTATCGACGAATCGGAGAGCTTCGCGACTTTTCGCCTTTTATGAAAGATTCCTCCCCATACTGCACGGATATTTGTACACAAAAGTTGTGTAAGTTTGATTGATATTTGTACAGTTGTTCCAACTAAAGCTGCGGCTTATAGACGTGTTCCCTTTTCAAAGAAACTAGGAAGGAATGTCGAGGTTCGTTGTTGGCATGATGACGTTTGTTTGTGACTGATATCGTCAGGGATTGTGGATAGCGCAGCACGAGTGGGGCGCAGATAAGCTAGCGCATATGTTACGAGACCTTCAGGGATTCTATCTAAAGGTGTTTCTATGTACCTTACATGTCCATCAATCTAAAAGGACAGTAGGTTGCTCAAGTTTTTGCTGCGAAGCAAGATATGCTACCCCGCCAGTATACAGAGAGGATAGCATTTGTGTTTGAAGAATGTGAGCCCATGGACCGTTCTACAGTTGACCGTATAGTTAGAAACTGCCTGAATCATGACGTCTACGAAGCTTTGGAGATTACTGATAAGCCTATAGCATGTGCGACGATCGCACAAGTCCATCGTGTAGCGATTAAAGGTTCAGATGCACCTTACGTTATCAAAATTCAGCGAGATGATAGCCTCAGACTTATGGAACTCGATATGGCGAACATGCTTCTAGTATCTAAGGTGCTAGATAGATGCGGTCTAGAGTTACCTTTCGATCACATAAGTGTTCTACTCGAGTATCAGAAACAGGTAAGATATAACATCATAAAATGATCACTTCTACATGCGCAAACAGATCCCACGTGAATTTGATTTTCATAGAGAAAGAGCAATGATGGAATTCATTGGTTCGTCAATCGGTCGCAATTTCAAAGACGTTTACGTTCCGACCGTCTTACCGGCCGCTAGTTCGAGTAAGACAATAACCATGACGTATATGCAAGGTGTAAGCCTAGCAAAATTCATACAGGACAGGTCAAGCATCCAAAGAACTAGTCTCTCTACCTTTGCATACAACCTTATCGCTGTGTTTGGATATCAAATTTTTGAGATTGGTACGTTTCACAGCGATCCTCACCCAGGAAATATATTGCTTCAAGAAAATGGCTCATTCACGCTGTTGGACTTTGGACAAGTCAAAGTCTTGAGTGATAACGTGCGCATTGGTATGGCGCAGCTCGTTGTGGCACTCAGTTATGATTCAAGCTATGTAAGCGACTGTTTCAAGCATCTGGGCCTCAAAGTTGAAGGCGCCACTGAGAACTTGATAGAAATAGTTGCCTATGTCATTTTTGACACCAGGATGGATATTCCAGAGGCGAATATGAATCCGTTTGATGACAGTATTCCGCACGAAATGCGCTCGATAAAAATTTCCACGATCCCACAGGAAGTGTTCATGTTGATTAGAATAATCGCTCTACTACGAGGAATACTTAGTTCAATTGGTATCGACATACACTCTAGGGAAATATGGCTTCCTTACGCTCAGTCTTTTTTGAATCGGCGTAAAATCAGAACATTAGCCAAAAAAAACTCTTCAGAGAAAGTGGCACAGAAGCGGTTTACACAAAACCATGGAGGTATGGAGCAGATCGCACGGTGGATGGCGCAGCAAGGTGTGCGAACTAGCAAAGAACGCTTGAAGCATCTAGCTCTCGCAAACATTTGGTCAATGAAAGATTTTGCCGAATTCTTGAGTACTGGCAATGATGATCAAATCCACCGAGTCCTTAGAGGATTTTCACTCGACGAGAGAGACACAATACGACGAAACATGGTCAAGTGGCCTGCAACGTAGTTATTAGTGCCATCTGAGTTCGAAAATCCTATCATGTGATAACTGATGGCTGTTCATAGCTCCTTTCCGGATCCGGTATGGTCAATTCTATTCAGATTCTTGATAACGACTGCAATCCTATTATTCTAAAGCACGTTTCGAGCGTAGACAACGCAAGTCGGCATGTCAGAACACGGTTTATCCCTTCACTACCACCAAATATTTTGCACTCAGCGTAGAAGTTGTTGAAGAGTACACATAAGGTGTACGCATAGTCACAAATCTTCGATGGCATCAGCTCGTTTATCATATTATCAAGTGTGTCATCGAATTTCAGCAAGTGTAACAGCAAAGCCCGCTCTTGAGGAGTCTTGAACTTGATTTCGTCGACGTTTTCAGTGTCTATCCCAACATCTGTGTCATTAGCGCGCTGTATGATAGATTTCATTCGCACTATAGTGTACTGCAAATATACTGCTGTATTACCCTTCATGTCTAGCATCCGTTCAAACGAGAATGTGTAGTTGGTACTCAAGTTGTTCCGAAGATCAGCGTACTTGACTGCTCCTACACCAAGGTTCAGTGCGGCTGACTCTAAATTTTCGCCCTGAGAATCAACTTCTCGCGATAGAAATTGCTGTAGAGAACGATTTTTCGCTTCCATCAAGAGGTCTTTTAGCTTGACTGTTTCGCCAGAGCGCGTGCGAAGACGTTTTCCATCCTCACCAGTGACAAGACCAAAACCAACGTGGTCTACGCGCTTACCGTTATCTAACCAGCCTGCACGTCGTCCAGCATCAAATATAGCATCGAAATGAGACTTTTGGCTCGTGTCAGTAACATAAATGATCCAGTCAGCATTTTCCACTTGAGTTCGATGATAAAGAGCTGCCAAATCGGTTGACGCATAGTTGAACCCTCCATCACTCTTGCGGCAGATAAGAGGAACGGAAGAACCATCTCTAAAGATACAAAGAGCACCATTATCGGTCTCTGCAATATTCTTGGAGACAAGCTCATCCAAAACATGTTTTATGATCGTGTTGTAGTAGCTCTCCCCTCGTTCTTCAAGTTCAACGTCAAGCATGTCGTAAATTTTGTCAAATTCTGCCCTGCTCGCCTCACAGATACGCTTCCACGTATTAAAAGTTTCTTCATCGTAAGATTGTAGTTTCGTCACCATATTTTGCGCATGTAGTTTGAATTCGGCGTCCTCATCAAAACGTACTTTTGCTCTCTTATAGAAAGACTGAAGGTCGGAGAGCTCATGGGTGCCTTCCTCACCCATCTCTGACATATAAGCGATGAGCATGCCAAATTGAGTTCCCCAGTCACCGACGTGATTGAGTCGCAATACTTCAAATCCTCGATACTCAAGTGCTCGACAGAGTGAGTCACCTATGATGGTACTTCTCAGGTGTCCAACGTGCATCTCTTTGGCAATATTCGGAGATGAGAAGTCCACAACGACCTTTTTATTCTTCACAGCTTGAGCGCGGGGTGTGTATTTCAACAATCTCATCGATTTTTTGGAGATGAACGTATCAGAAACGTAAAAGTTGATAAACCCTGGGCCCGCAACATCAACGTGATCTATGACGTCATCAAGTTCCAGTGTTCCGGCGATATACTGTGCCAGCTCTCGCGGATTCTTTGCTTGCTCGTGCTCACTGCCTATATTTGCGAAAATTGACATGACACCATTATACTGATAGTCACCAAAAGTAGCCTTCGTCGACTCAACAACATACACGTCAGCTTCAGAACCGGGACATGCCCTTCCTACACCAACGCGTAGGAGTGCATTTATTGTTTTCTTCAGACTGAGCGCTGGGCGACGGCTGTCAGCACTGAGAAGACAAGATGCACTCTCTGTACCGTCCGGTAAAGATGTAGAACCATCACCTGTCGATATAGCCTTTGCAACTCGGCGAGACAGTGCCCCAAGTCGAGTAAGTGCCCCACGCCTCGCAACCGCGTGCTTCGTGCCTGGGTGAAGTCGATAAGCTGGTCGAAGCATCTCCACTGGCTCCTGATCACACGCGTTGGTTCTGCACGTTTCAATATTCAGGACAGACGTTCGAAAGTTGCCGCACTTCAAAGCGCACAGCTAAAAGTAGAGCACACCCGTGTGGGTGCACTTACCACGCCTCAGCCCAGCGCCGCTGAATTTCCAGTCATCAGGAATTAGTGCTCATTTCAGAGCGGCGCTGTCATAAAAAGTAGTGTCATAAATGGGTTACCTTCCGCGCGCCGGCGAGATTCTCAACGCGAGAAAGATAGCATAGATATGATAGTTTATAGTGAAATGAAAATGAAAATACTTGAGTGAACACAAGAGCATTCAGATTGTTGTCAATTCGGTATCGAAAAACTTTTGGCTTGAGGTAGCAGAAAAAAGGCGGCGAGACGCACACTTGCCAGCGCTACACGACGCACGGAACCATGCGTGCGTTTTCGCTCGCGGCGATCCGCGAAATCTTCGGTGAAGATGCATACATGGTTTGCACTCACTTGAGAAACGCGAGCGGCAGAACGCTTCCACATCTCTCTCTTCTTTCAAAACTATCACATGACCGCTGCGCCCGGATTCTGTACACCTTACTCCGCCACGGCCGTATTGCGTACAAGTGGCGTAGAAGTGCTCCACAACATGGCGAAGAAATCGTCTACTACCTATTGCCGAAAAATGCATTACGTACGTCAGAAATGACACGTAATGTCAAATTCATACGCTCGAAGCTAGGGCACTTCACCGCGCGCATATTTTGCTGCCTCGTACTTCACGGTCATCTGACTTCGGTTCAAGTCGAAAACATCATGCGGAAATATGCTTCATCGGTGGGGCATCGTGAGTCGGTAATCAAAGCAATCTCACAGCTCAAAGCTACAGGTATGATAGAACCAGGGCTGTGTAACGAAGACGAAACTGAGGCAGCACGACGAGAACCGCCGAGCAGCAGTAAATCTGCCAATTTCTGGAAGCCCAGTATCTCAAACGTGAACAAGGCAGTTCGTGACGAACGCGCGTTCAACTCCTTGCTTGAAACTTTGAGTGAAATAAGTAGACATGTGCTACATGTACTACGAGAGAAAGAGAACTCTCAAACGTCTGAACCACTAAGCAAATCCGAGTTGGTCAGGACAGTCAGGCAAAGACACAAGATATCCGAAGAAAGTATTTTACAGACGATTTCTTTTCTCGTTCACCGCTCAGTTCTACTGGAACATGTTCTCCTGGATGGTAGAGTTATACTACACGTGAACAAGAACCATCTGACACACATCGCACAAATACAAGTCGCTGAAACGACCATCAAAGAAAGGTTCGGGGTGGTAGCTTGCCGAATATTCCGTCTGCTGGTAAACACTCCGCAACTGGAACAGAAGCAGGTATCAGAAATGGCCATGGTGCCGCTGAAGGATTGCCGTGAGATCCTCGGTAAACTTTTGAAACATGAATACGTGCGAATGCAAGAGGTTGCGCGAACAGCAGATCATGCTCCCTCAAGAACTAGCTATTTATGGAAGGTTGACATTCCCTCTGTATTGTCAAAAATCGCTCTTGAGATCGAGATAGCCGCTGATAATTTGAACATGCGTTTTTCTTACGAGGAACTGGGGATGCTCCCCTGGCAATACCTTTTAAGTGGTAACAAGCACGCTAGTGATATCATCCCTTTCGGCGGAAGCACACCAGCACACCAAAACGGTCGCTCGAAAGCGCTACTCGAGTTAGAGATTTTTCGTCTAGGGGAGACTCAGTTAGCTTTTTGTTCGTAGCGATTACAGTGTAGGTGTTCGGATGGTGAGACGATCTAGGACACATCGACTCAAGAAACTTGTTTGGCGAGCTCGTTTGCTTTCGCTACGGCTTCGTTCATGTCTCCCACCATGTAGAAAGCCATTTCTGGGAGCTCATCGTAGTTGCCGTTAATGAGTCCTTTGAATCCAGAGATGGTATCTTTCAAATCGACGTACTTTCCGGGGCTTCCTGTGAAAACTTCAGCGACGTGGAAAGGCTGAGACAAGAAGCGTTGGACTTTTCTGGCACGCGACACAGTGAGTTTATCATCTTCGGACAACTCGTCCATACCGAGGATGGCGATAATATCTTGAAGGTTTTTGTAGTCTTGCAAAATTTTTTGGACGCCTCGGGCGGTGGTGTAGTGCTCATCGCCAAGTGCTAAAGGAGATAGCATTCTCGAGGTGGAATCAAGAGGGTCAACAGCAGGGTAGATGCCGATTTCTGCGATTGAACGGGAGAGCACAGTCGTCGCATCAAGGTGTGCGAACGTTGTGGCTGGTGCAGGATCAGTAAGGTCGTCCGCCGGGACATAGATGGCCTGCACTGATGTAATAGAACCCTTAGTGGTAGTCGTAATTCGCTCCTGAAGACCACCGAGATCAGTGGCAAGGGTCGGCTGATAGCCTACGGCCGAAGGGATGCGGCCAAGTAAAGCGGATACTTCAGAGTTTGCTTGCGTGAAGCGGAAAATGTTGTCAACGAAGAAGAGCACGTCTTGCCCTTCGAAGTCCCGAAAGTACTCAGCAACCGTCAAGCCTGTCAGGCCGACTCTAGCTCTGGCGCCCGGTGGTTCATTCATTTGGCCATAGACCAATGTACATTTAGAATCCTTGGCTTGATCTCCAAGTTTAATCACACCACCTTCGATCATCTCGTGGTAAAGATCGTTGCCCTCACGAGTGCGCTCTCCGACCCCTGCAAACACAGAGAAACCACCTGCATATCAAACGTCAGAGCGCGAGAAGATCATCAATTGAACCGAACCTACCGTGACCTTTCGCAATGTTGTTGATAAGCTCCATGATAAACACGGTCTTGCCGACGCCAGCACCGCCAAAAAGACCGATCTTACCACCTTTCTGGTAAGGTGCCAGCAAATCAACTACCTAACATAGAATATAAGTCTTGAACCCGAGAGCGAACGTTTTGCTTAAAATACCTTGATACCAGTGACAAGCATCTCCATCTCCGTGCTTTGGTCTACGAATGGCGGGGCCTCGCGATGGATCGCAAGAGTAGAATCAGTGGCTGTGAAGGAGGCACAGGTGGTAGTTGTCAGTATCTGCTAGGGTTTGTTACCGAGTCGTGAGGCGCTGAGCGGTCGAATTTCTCAAGTAGAGCAGTACGAAAAAAGTAACGCACTAATTGGTCCACATTCGTCGATAGGTTCACCGATCACATTCATGATACGACCTAGCGTCGCTCGTCCAACGGGAATCTAAGTTCGACGGTAAGAAGTTCGTGTGGTTAGTCAGTTGTTCACCGAAGAACGCGCGAGTGTAAACGATTTCGAAGGGTAGCGTCGCTCGCAAACTAAATGTTACCTGGATTGGAGTGCCGGTGTTCGTTACTGGCTGACCGCGCACAAGACCTTCCGTAGTATCCATAGCGATTGTACGGACGGTGTTTTCTCCGAGGTGTTGTGCTACTTCAAGTACAAGTCGAATTTCGTGACCTTGTACTTCGAGCGCACTCAAAATGGGAGGTAATTCTCCGTCAAATTGTACATCGACGACTGCACCGATAACTTGAGTAACCGCTCCAGACGTAGGGTTGGTTGCGAGCCCCCTGTTGGACACGGCGAGGACGTTGCCGATCGGGCGTCTGGTTGCTCGGACGTCAACACCGAAGGATTTCGGCGCTACAGGCACCTTTGCGTGCGTGGCGCAAAATCCATTCCGCAGAAATTTTCCGAGTCGCAGCGATCTGCGCATTGTCATGTTGGGCTGTTCGGCGCGCGCGAAACGTTGTGAAGCAGACCGCTTCGTCTGATCGCTACAATTCGCGTACGAGGTCTTTCTTAGCAGGTGAGAGATCAAAAAATAGTAGGTACTACCGGTACTTAGTACTACGAGTACGAGTAGTACTAGTACTAGTACTATAACAATATGATAGTATTCAGACCGATAAGATGATGCGCGAAGATAATCTTTTTTAATCATAATCAGGGTGATTTATGTTAATAACAAGCCACTTTCATAACTTTTAGAGCAGAGTTATGAAAAAAATGGGGGTAGTTCAAAATCATACTGTAGCAAGGTTTTTTCTGATAAAAGTTATGAGAATGACATTAAAATCCTCCCCGGGTCCGAGTTATGAAGAGTTGTCCGTTTCTTCAATCCTTGCGTTAATTTTGATGGGTTCGAGTTATGCCCAAGTTATGATTCTGCTGTTACTCATATGACGCATAGTTCGGACAAGTGGAAGTGAACGGAATCGAGTACGATTGGGATCACCGTTCATGACTCGTCAACGCACCCGCTTTGTGACGAAGTGAAGAGAATAAACTGTTGGTCATTTTCGCCTAGCTCGGGTCTTAAAGTTATGAGGCGCTAGGTGGTGGCAGCTATTTCTGCCGCTCTGAGGTCGGAGTGACCTATCCCAACGATCATGTTCATCTGTTTCGGTCCGTTTTGTTTATCCCCTTGGTCTGTTCTCGTACTTCTTGCCACACTTACGAGACGTCACTGGTTGATGTTGCAGCGCGTCACAAGGCGAATGTCTTGCTTGAGCTCTCACTCGACCTTGGACTGCGGAAAATAGGGATAGCTTTTAGTATGCTGTGCTTTTGGATTACTTACTAGTGCCTTCGCGATCTTAGTGATATTACGATGTTCGAAGATCAACAACTACACATGACACGTTGTCTTGCGTTCGGCTCCGTAACGCACGCTCTACCAGGCTTACAGCAACTTCATGCATTGTACAACCCGTTTGCTGCTTCACCATGCTGCGAACATAAGTGATAGCTTGAGCACTATTCATGACATCCCACAGGCCATCAGTGGCTATTATTAGGAAGTCATCGTCAATCAAGCGTGGACATATTTTGACTGATGGCAGTGCTATTATGGGAGGATTTTGAAGTGAACACGACTCAGGCGCGCAAGTTGCTTGTAATTCTTCCAGCAACTCCTGCCGGCCACCTTTGAATTCATAGTCTCCAAAAGCTCTAGATACAGCCAAGATACCACACACACGCATCTGAGATGTCCAGCCACCACATTCGCTTATTCTTTTTATCTCAGCCCTGCCTGTCTTTGACGAGCCGACTGGACGATGGTCACTACTGATATCTATAGTCTTCCCCTTCCTACCCAACACGGCTCGACTGTCCCCTACATTAGCTGTGATTATGTGACTACTACTGACGAAACAAGTCGTCGCTGTGCTACCGCTCCAGCACTCTGGATCGCCAAGCGATCCGAGGTGATCGAGTAAAGCACTATCCGCCAGCTGATATGCCTTCGCCATAGTATTGTCGTCGTCTACAGTGTAATCATCTTTCACTCGCTCCTTGGACGCCCACGCACACAAATGAATCGCAGGCTCTTCAGTAAATCGAATGAGATTATCTTTCAAGTAAGCTGAACTCGCCGCACCGCCGTGGCCATCAAACACCCCTAGGTAGAGTAGTTCACCTCGTCTAAGACGACGTGCGCACCACGCATCTTCCATCTCCTCGCGCGGTCCTTCCGAATCGTATCCTCCCCACTCGATTCGAGAAGTTCCTTCACTTACGATGTCGTCACGATTGGACACTATTGGAACTTTCTCTCCCACCTGATATTTTTTCTTCCAACTGTAGTACGCAATAGGCAGAGCTAAAGCACATAAACCTAGTAGAGTCAAGTCTGTATGTCCCGAGCTGTCTCCGAGATTCTCATACTGAAATGGAATAGAGGCGGGCGATACTTGAGATCGAAACTTAGGTTTTACACATGATCTCGTGCCTCGAGCCAATCGATGAGTAGAACGAGAGGCCTTGAGCAGAGGAGGCACCGTTGCCACTGTCAGCAGCATATTGCTCAGACTCGATACTAAAGGAGTATTCCCGGAAGAATTATCACCGTTTTTCAAGATAACACACTTTGTGCTCGTGCTCCGAATGCAACACGTCAGCAATGATGTATCAGCTGTGGCCGATGGCTTCTGTGGCACGTATCGACGGGTCCTGCGCGAACGCTGCAGCAGCTGCCAAACATATGGGTTGGTAGTTTCTCGGCACTACCGGGTTTTCCGGTGATACTGCGACATATCAATGATAACTCACATGCCAGTACAATACGTGAAAAACGAACACCACGTGCGACGAACCTGTGGACGCGACCGTTTATTAAAAATGTAACCAATGGATCCATACTGATAGCCACTACGTACAGTAAGTACGGTGCTGCTTAGTAGTAACGTAATTTTAATTTTTATTACCAATTTGTGATCGCAAACATATATAATCGAATGAGTATTGATATCAATGTGAACCCTATCATGTCCACGGACGCAGGATACGAGTACATCTCGAGTGCCCGACATACGTTCGGCGACTTCCTTTGTCTCTCGATCGTCGGCGTGAGCAAATCCAAAAATAGCGCGGCGCTGGACGCGCACAAGTTCATCATGGGTGATTCGAGGTATTTTGACTCGCGCCGTAAGGGTATGCTGCAACAAGTTCGGTAAATATAATCTCAGACTAAGACAGGCGAAATTGTCGAGTGGAGAACTGAGCTCAAGAGCACGGAGCTTTCTGTACAAAAGCAAACCTTGAAGCGAGGTGAGTTGTGAGTAGATCGAGCTGCCCAAGTATAACATCCTATTACGTAGTCATCGCGGCTATGACCGTTGGCAAAGATGTCTCAACACTGTTCCCAGACGTGATTCAGTGCATGCAAACACCCAGCCTCGAGCTGAAAAAACTAGTGTACCTATACCTGATTAACTATGCAAAATCCAAGCCAGAACTCGCAATTCTAGCTGTCAACACTTTCATCAAGGTAATCTTTTAGTTTCTGCGATGAATTTACTTACAGAACCCCCAGGATGCCCAAGACCCAAACCCACTTGTCCGCGCCCTTGCAGTCAGGACGATGGGCTGCATTCGTGTGGAACGTATAACCGAGTATTTGTGTGATCCATTGCAATTAGCATTAACAGTAAGCTTGCGAACATGCTCGCTGAACTAGTTCGTATTGACTATCGATGTAGGACGATGATCCATATGTACGAAAGACCGCTGTCATCTGCGTTGCAAAGCTATTTGATATCGATCAAGAATTGGTTGAGAATCGGTATGACATACGTACTGTCGCAAATTCTTTGTCATTTCTAACTTCGCAAAAGCGGTTTCATCGATTCTCTACTTGATGTTGTGCACAATGAAACGAACCCAACTGTACTTTCAAACGCTGCCGCATCTCTACTGGAGATTTCCCAAAAGAGTGCAACAATAACGTTCCAAGTCACGGATCAAGTGATGAAAAGACTAATAACTACTCTTCCAGACTGTACCGAGTACGTCTTGAAAGCAAAATATATCCTTCTTCGCTAACACTCTTGCAGGTGGGGCCAAGTGTATATTCTTGAGGCTCTTCAGTTATATGTCGCACCTTCACAACTTGAAGCCGAGGCGTTGGTAGAACGCGTTAGCGCACATCTCCAACACTCAAACGGCGCTGTCGTTTTGACTGCTATACGTTTACTTATGAAGCAGTTTGAGGTAAAGCTGCATCAAAATGTTTTGCTCTCTTTTTTGACTGCAACAAAAACACATAGTTTGTTTCCGCGGGGCTTCAAAGTACTTTGAAAGCCCAAATCGCATCTTCTTTGGTCACTTTACTTGGATCTGAATCTGAGGTTCAGTTTGTAGCATTACGGGAGATTTTGCGGATACTACCGATGTGCCAAGAGGCACTTGAAAGGCATCTTCAGGTGATGAAATTGTCCCAAACAACACGTTGGCTCTTACATCACTGCAGGTTTTCTTTTGCAAATACAATGACCCGTATTTCATCAAACATGCTAAGTTAAATGTCATTCTCCAACTCATGTCAGTGGACACTGTGCATCAAGTCTTGACAGAGCTGAAAGAGTATTCTTCTGAGGTTGACCTCGACTTCGCGCGTCAGTCAATTAAAGCACTTGGTCGGTGTGCCATTGAATTTGAAATCGTAGCGGAAGATACGGTTGCACTCTTAGTCGAATTGATTCATAGTAGGGTAAATTACATTGTGCAGGAAGCAATAGTGATCATGAAGGATATCGTCAGGCAGTATCCAAATCGCTTTGAGCACACAATACCTATTCTCTGCGCCGCACTTTCTGTACTGGATAGACCAGAAGCGAAAGCATCACTAATATGGATGGTCGGCGAGTACGCAGAACGGATTGAGAATGCAACATTCCTCTTGAAAGATTTTTGTGATACGTTCGAAGACGAGTCTGATGTTGTACAACTACAAATATTGACTTCGTCTGTCAAGACGTTCCTGAAGCACCAAGATGCCAACACACAAAGAATAGTGCAACGAGTGCTCCATAGCGCATCGTCTTCAGAAAGTCCAGATTTGAGAGACAGGGCATTGATTTACTGGAGGCTTCTTAGCTCGGGTACGGCGGTAGCAGGTGATGTTATTAGTCCGTAGTACTTGTAGATCGTTATCGACTCTCGAGACGTCTGGAGACGGACGACGATACAAGGATATATTTCAATGCAACTTCTCACGTATTACGAATGCGCGCCTCGAAACTTTCGAGGATAAGCGGCGACCTGTTACTCGTGCACGACGAGACGCAATCGGTGGCATAGCTCAGTTGGGAGAGCGTTAGACTGAAGATCTAAAGGTCCCGCGTTCGATCCGCGGTGCCGCCAATCTGGCGGAACACTTTTATTTTAGCGACCTGCAGACGTACATTTGACGACGATATGACGTTTCTACTGGATAATACGTATTCGCAACTGAATAATTTAGGACGAAACGAACGCTGCAGTATCGACGACTGATGCGGGGCTAGATCTCCAGTCGTGTGATCACTGCTCACCGCTACACGCGCGTGACGTGAATCGAGCGTGCACATCGATGTGGAACGATGAACAATGCGTACCAGGCTTCTCGTTCGATAGAGCAGATACTAGCAACAAACTACGAGCGACGAAGACCGGTACTACAATCTGTGGGGTAGTCTTTTCAACCGGTGTAGTTCTCGGCGCTGATACGCGCTCAACGAATGGAGAAACGGTTGCTGACAAAAACTGCCAGAAAATACATTACTTAGCCCCCAATGTTTACTGCTGCGGTGCGGGCACCGCTGCAGATACTGAAAACGTAACAGGTGACAACTTTCTCTAGCGTCTTCACACTGCCCTTACAGCCACACAGCAACTGTTTCATCTGAACTCCTTCTTCACAGAGCGTTGACTGGTAGATCAAACAAAGTCATCACAACGTTGACAACTTTGAAGCAAAGGCTTTTCAAATATCAAGGGCATGTCGGCGCAGCTCTCGTCCTGGGTGGTTTTGATGGTTCAGGCCCACAACTACACTCTCTCTACCCACATGGCTCCTCTGATTCACTCCCATACGTGGCGATGGGGAGTGGATCGTTAGCTGCCATATCAATCCTAGAGAGTGAGTATCGCGAAGATATGGATGAGCACGAGGCAAGAGAGTTGGTGACTAAGGCCATCCTAGCTGGTGTGTTTAACGACCTTGGCTCTGGCTCGAATGTTGACTTATGTGTTATTTCCGACCAAGGAACTAAAATTGAAAGGAATATTAGAGTATACAACGAGCGATCATCGCAATCATTGTGCTCTCTCGAAGGTGAAAAACCGAAACTGAACAAAGGCAACGTGACGACTGCTACCTGTACAACTCTACCTTCAACATAAATGAATACTCAAGTAAACAAACGCCATAGGAACACGCGCTATCGAAACCATACTAGTAGTAGTGCGAGCTTACAATCCGACGTTGTAAATGATTACGAATCACCATGAAATCTAAAGTTTTTTACACAAAGCAGCTACAGACAGCTACACGAGACCACACACGACGTTGAGGAAGGTCGTAAAGTCAACTAGCGAATTCGAGCGAGAGACTATGTGTAGGATTCAACTTGAAGCCCTGCAAGGCATCTGAAGCAACAGCTGCCTGATCTGGACGCTCAAATTCGACGAGAGCTACTCCCGCACTTGACTCAGCTATTTTTGCTGACCTGAAACCAGGAAAATGCTCAAAAAGTACAACCAACATGTTTGCAGTGGTCGTGGTAGGTAATCCTCTAATGCGCAAAGTTTTGCACTCCGTAGATCTTGTGGCTTCTTCGACGCTCAACTGTCGAGTCGAGTGCACGCGTCTCTGCGAAGCCCTCTCACGCTCTTGGTTTTCTGCTTTCTTCAACTTGTAGTTTTCTGCTGCACGCGTCGCCACGGATCCATCACGGTTAGCTATCACATCAGACACGTTGTTTGACAGTGACAAGCGCTTGAAACCCACGTTAGACAGTTTCTTCGAACTGCGTTTGACAGACTCACCATAGGCTTGTTGTAGAAAGGAAACCCCTCCAGGATCTTCAGAGCTTTATTGGCCGCCGTTGGATCGTGGAATATTATCCACGCTTGTCCACGTAGCTTATAGGTCTTTGCTGACACGATTTCTATGACTTTGCCACACTGCGAGAAGACCGCGAAAAGCGCCGCTCTCAACTCTGCAGTTGGTCAGACAACCTACTTCTAAACAAAGGAAGTCTCACTCACCTTTCTGGCTCACTTTTTCGTTCAAATTTTGCACATAGATTGTGTGATGGTTCGCTTTAACCATATCCATCTAGTGCACCCACGAGGATACTGGCGTCGCCGTTCGAGGCACGAAAGTGAGTGGTAGCCTCCGTGGAGCCGCTTGCCGCCGCTCCTGAGCTCAAAAAGGTGGCCATGTTATGTGTCCGGGCGATGATCTCATAGGGCAGTGGTATGATTCTATATGCACTATCATCCTTTTTCTGGTCGCAATTTCTTTCGCCGCGAAATAGTTTACTGTGTCATCGATACCGGTACCAAACCCTACAGTAAGTACAAGTACTTGTACTACTAGGTAGTGTACTAGTAGTAGTCGTACCTAGTACAATTGTAGTGTGCCAGGCACTTAGGTCCCAAACAAGGTCCGAACTCGGAGAGCAACGCATCTGAGAGGAACGCGCCGGTCACTGCTCGAAGCCGCTCGTAAACTGACGGCAACACTGTGCGTACACGTAACGCGAGGTAGAGTAGAGTACCGAGAATCACTACGAGAGCAGTAGTAGAATCCGCAATAATGGCTTCGGTATGTGACGTTACATTTGCGTGCTCTGTCGCCTAAGCTTTCTCTAGAATTTCGAACTGTACCGACGCTCAACGATAGGCTTGGCGCTCACAGACGCGCTGGACGAGCTCGTCACTGGCGGAGATATAACACCGGTCTTGGCTATGAAGGTTTTGGCAGAGTTTGACAGAACTATGGCATCTGAGCTAAAACTCGTGGACTGCAAACTTGCTCTGAATGGAAAGTTGCATACTTATCGGTTCTGTGACAACGTTTGGACGTTCGTCCTGGAAGATGTTACAGCAAGAAGTATAGGAAGTAAAGGAGTGGAAGAACGATATGAGACAAAGTTGATGAAAATTGTCGCCTGTGATAGTAAACTTCTCGGAGATACATTAGTTACAGGCTCGTCCTGAGGGTCAGCACAGAGTGGTCGGGCATTGATTGCAGCATATACTGATACTCCTTTAATTTAGTTGAATTGATGGCCAAGAAGCGCGCCTGTAGCTGGAATAAGATAGATGCCCGACACCAGACCGTGTTCATACCGATACAACATACTGTCGCGTGATACTGTGTTTCAAAAGGGGCATCACAACTCAGCCAACCACCCTGACAGTTCAAAAGTTAAGCCAAATTTCTTCAACATTTCACCACCTACCGTTACCACATTTCTTGAATTGATTATGAATCTGGATGCTCGCCATACATCATCATCTGAATCTTTTATACCTAAGCAACGAAGAGCTTGTATGAACTCGCCAACCAATTCGATATCATCGGCTTCAATAACAACTGGTAAGAAGTATTTCAGGAATTGGCGTTCCTGTTTCCACTTTTCAGAAAGAAGAGCGAATCGACACCATGAGCTTCGTGTGAAAACGCGGTGAGTCACGAAGTAACATTTATTTCGAAAGTTGCTGGCGGAAACATATTTAAACTATGTTCATATTTAGCTCACAGTCCCGAACTAGTGAAAAGAAAAACGGACCTGGTCGCTCATTGCTCCAATACGCTCACAGAACTTGTCTACATCTCTGGGACTAGTACCAGGAACGTTCAGGCCATTTTCATGAAGAAAGAAGGACCAAATCAAGGCGGTGCTAAGCTGATCGTAGTTGATATGTTTTCTGGTTTTCGTATCCGATGATTCATCAAGGCCAAGATGTACTTGCAGGTCCCATCGACAAGCGCTATTTTGAATTTTCCTCCAAAGGCTGTCATGTTCCATTCCGAGCCTTCGAAGCACGTAGCAACCTTCATTGTAATATAAGAAATCTTCAATTGTGTCAATTGAAGGTATTTTTGCATTTCTTTCCCGCCAGATGGTTACAAACTTCAGAAGAAGTTGGTGGCACAAGTTCTTCACACAACCGTATGTGTTCTCTCTAAAAAAGTATAATGTAGCGAGAAGATCGCTTCCCCATACTTGTAAGAACGTGTCCCTTTTCATGCTTTCTCGTTCAATGAAGATGAGAGCTTCTGTAATTACTCTATTGATGTGGAAGGCTTCTCCAGGAATGAGTAATGACGAAGGAATCACATCTTTCCTAGAAAGAGTGATGGTGTAGTTCTCATAGTAGTCAGAATGCAGAGAATCTGAAGAAGCTTTAAGAACACTGGACACACACAGGTCGTCCCTGTTCCGAAAACTTGGAACGTTCCACACGACCATCCCCAAAGATTTTGTGTATAAGGGACATGGTAAATGTTGGCACAATTTTGCATGAGCAGCCATTTGCCTTAGAGAAATCAACATGTGTTTGAGGTCAAACAAGCACATGAAAGAAGCTTCATGCGCTTGTCTGAGTGCCAATAGCCGCGTGTTCATGAGCGCCACTAAATCAAAATAAGCTGCGGACGTTACGTCAATCAGGAGATTCTCGACACATTCCAGTTCATTCTTGTCGATGCAGATGTATGCAACTTGTAGTGCATCAAGTGCACATGATAGAAAAGCATGTGAAAACCAGTCGTCTGTAACTACATCCATAAACAGTGATACACAGACATCGAGCGTACCACGAATGGAAAATTTCAATATATATTGTGTGGCTGGGTGCATGCTTCCTTGATCTAGCCATTGATCAAAGTGTTTGAAATATGCATTGAGTTGTCCAGCATTAATAGCTTGCATTTTTTTCAGCAGTCGTTCCAGTATTTGCGAGTACTTAGACATTGCTCGCCCACAAATCACCAATACTAATGGTAGTGTTATGTGTCGTGTATCTCGAGTTTTTCTCTTCCTTCCGATCTCTAGAAGCTCGCTGCCACGTGTGTACGAATACCAAGTGTTCTTTCTTTTGGTGGCAGCAATAGAGTCACGAATCATACATCTCAGCAAATCGGATGCACAAACTCTGAATACCCTTGAAAGCGCCTTATACCACCTGGAACAGCAAGTCTCACTCAAACCATTGTTTAAATAGTTGTACAATCTCTGACCACTTATCACTTGAGTTATTGTCGACATGACTTGCTGCTCCATAAAGTCAAGGCATATTTGTTTTCCATCAGATTGTTTGAAAGGTATTATAAAGTGTGACTGCAATCGATCACATAGAGCGACTGTTGAGTTTTCTATTTCTGTAAAACGATCTTGTGCAAATTTTGAATTGCGCAATAGGCACTCGTTGATAGCAGACTGAAGCGGGATTATTTCAGAAGAGTCTGAGCGAGGATTCCACACAAAAAATTGAAATGCCAATTTGAAACGTTTATCGTCAATGGGCCAAAATGATGAAGACGGGAAAACATTGGACGTGAGCGATGCCTCAAAAATAGACCGAATTTCTGCTTCCTTCGCAAGCCTAACCTGATCGCAATGAATATTTGCATCTTCTGATGGTGTATCATCCAACACAACTGCGAAATAGCAATACTTGTTAGATTTATGGCATATACTTCTCAAGAAATGTGATGACTGCAAAATATTTCGAAGATCTCCATCCATCCTACGTTCATCACACACATGAATAATAGTGTGGCATTCATTTAGAATACTTCGACAGCCCGCTGTTTTAGTGCTTGATACGTTGAGCAGTTCAGTCAAAGCACAAGTGGCGAACGATACGCCATTTGCCGTCGGGCTATTAGAGGGAATCTCAATAATAATCTCCTTGACGATGCTCCATAAATCATTTTCTACCGTTGAAAATTGATGGACGAGATCTGACATTCTTGAGATGTCACGGTCTAGGTGAACATTGTGTACCCCACCGGCATCTGGTACATACTTCAACCACTTGCCCAAAAGAAACTCCCATGATGCCATGTTGCCATCGCTTGTGCAATGTACCGCGTCGGACGCTATTAGATTTTTTAATGCAATCACTCTTCGGGTGCAGCTTTTGCTGGCTTCGATTTCTGTGAAAAAAGTGGCGGCGTCTGCATCAGCACTGCCTGAGCGTGTAGACCTAACAAGGGCTTGTAAATGCATCTCCTAGATAGAGATGATGAATCTCAGTGAAGTGTTATCCTAAAAGTTTTGCATTGACTTACCTCATTAACAACTCTGGCATTCGTGTTACTCAGCATCGAAAGTAAACGCTCGACCATGCCAACTGACTCAAAAAGAACACGCACTTTTGTATGGGTTCCAAACCGCACTTTATAGACAATATGTGTGTGTTTGACATCTTCAATGATAGGGAGTACACGCGGCACAGTTATGTCTTCCATTCCCTCTCTCGAAACACCATAACGAGCTAAAAGCTGTTGTATGTGATAGCTAGGAAGTTCTGTTAGTTGAACATGTCCATTGTAAAGGACGTATTGTGGCCCGTCACCCTCTACATCTCTCGAAAACTGTGAAGACAGGTACTCCGTTTGATATAGCCTGCATAGTGCATTTATTAGCTTTGCATTTTGCACGTAACTCCTGCCAATGACACTTATGGTAGAGCTGTGCTTCACGTTTTCACTCTCACACTCAAGGTTCCTAACGTCTGCAAGTACACGGTGCACGGGCCCTCGTTGGCTCGTTTCGTAGGATTGCTGTGTTTCTTGTGCCATTCTGGTTTCTAGATGCTCACGGAGCTCGCTTAAGAAATCACCTAGTTCCTCAACGCGAGAGTTAAAGACTTTAGGAGCTCGCGGGGTACAACCGTTGCAAGAGTCCGGCATTTCGCTATACGAACGAAACAGTAGAAACGCGAGTCTCTCGCATATACATATGTATATATCACATCAGACTTTCGATGTGAATCCTTGGAGGGACTATCCTAACCGACAATATAGGAAGCACCTTCGAGCCGGGAGCGACGTAACGCCTTTTCACCGCGCGGTCGAGCCCAACTGTGGTGACTACAGACTAGACTCTCGTCTTTAATTTTCTACTATCCTCCGGTTCAAAAGTAACTTGACAAACGCTCCGTTTTAGTCCGATGTTTGGTCTATGATCACGCCTAGTCCCGCGTTCGAAAGCTCTCACAAAATGCTGTCTAATCATCTCATTTGCGGTATTATTTTTCTCAAGTTCTACTGTTATGAAGTTCTACT
>Ga0181591_10000897_pt1 | contig 25031 bp, 19 predicted proteins | sample 071ome_33_FD_133757 | JGI IMG/M metagenome (GOLD analysis project Ga0181591, IMG submission 133757) | Coastal salt marsh microbial communities from the Groves Creek Marsh, Skidaway Island, Georgia - 071412AT metaG (megahit assembly) | ecosystem: Environmental > Aquatic > Marine > Intertidal...
GAATTGAGAAAAATACATTTGAATAGTTAGCAGAATTTTTATTCGTTATTTGCACCTTAACTGTGTCATTTACACCATTAACATTATTTAAGATATTAAAAATCTTTGACAGCGAGATAGACTCGCCTACAAACATCGCCGTTGAAAATTCATTAGCTAAAGCTTCAACACAATTATTTAAAACATCAAACTTATTTGAGTTTACTTCCGGTTTTACAACAAAGTTTATACCAAAATTTATTATAAAAGGATCTAAAATATCGACTGTATCATTTATCATTCTGTATTGATTCAGCCAAGTTTTTATATTTTTTTTAATTGTACTGTTTGAGTTAATTAATTTACCTTGAGGATCTTCAGAAATTACATAAACATTTAAATTTCTTTTTTGTGAATCTGGGTCCTTTTGTACAGAGCACCTCTTGATCGAGCCAAAATTGGCAGGCATTCTGTAAACCAGATTTTCATAATCTTTTTGAGTAACTGCTCTGTTTTGTGTCGGGAACGTATCGTAAATTCTTTGCTTGACTTCTGCTGAAGATGGATTAGATACATTTCCTACAATTGGGGTTTCATTTGAGACTTCAATTGAGTTTCTAACTGCTGATATTTTTGCAGAAGAAAGAGAAGATATATCTTCAAATTCCACTATTCTAGATCCAACTGTGTTAATTCCACCTACGGCAACATTTGAATTGGTTGGATTTGTTTGTCTGTATAAAATTGTTAAAGTTGTATTCTGTGGGACCAAGCCGTAGTATTTATTTGAAATTAGTCTGCTTGGATCAAAACTAATATCGCTTACATATGACTTTCCAAACACATCAATAGAAACACTTTGTGGCTCTGCGACAATGTCGCCCTCAAGTTCGTCTCCACTACCAAACTGTAGACTCACGCCATTACGATCAAATACGGTAACAAATTTTCTATTAACTAAAAGTGGCTTCATTATCGATGGAACATTGTCGCTTTTAAAATTTTTATTCGTTAAAGTTTTAAAAATTGTATCTTGTGATAAATGCTCTACCTCGTAATATTCATTACCCTCTGAGTCAAAAACACTAATAATTTCTGATACGTTATTGTTGGCTAAACTTACGCTCCTAAATCTTTGGAAAGCACCAACATCAACTGTCTCTGTATTAAAAAAACCAGATACGACGTTACCATATGATTTAATAGCATAAAAGGTAGGAGCACCTGTGCTACCATCTGTTCTCGCAACAACAACTGGGTTTGATGATTCTTTCATATTTACGTCTTCAGTTAAAACAAAATTGAGTCCGTTAGTGCTAGTGAATCGTGTTCCTCGCTTTATTGTTGGAATATAGTTTGCGTCTGGACCAAGACCAGTCTGGCTTGCAGGAACAAGAACATATAAAGCAACTTGACCATAAGTTGACGGTCTACCTGTGTTCTTGTATCCCAGTACACGACCATGACGAATAATATTGTTAAGCTGGTATGATGTATCAAGAAAAGCTTCATTTACATTGTAATCAAGATAAAATGATAGTTGATCTCCAACATAAGCAACAGCATCCAACATCATGGCACCAAAAGACGCTTCACTAAAATCTTGAAAAGTGTCGGGGTAGAAGCGCTCTGCTATTTGCGTTAAATCTTCTCTAATTCCTTCATATTCTTTATTTGTATAATTGATTGCAGGTGTTTTTATTTTTTTTGATGCCATTCAAAGTACCTCACCTTAAATAGTGAACTCAAGCAAATCTCTAACAGCGATATCAGGTATTCGATATTCTATCCTGATACCTAGTGAGTTTTCATCAATACCGCCAGTACCAAACTCTATATTTTCTATCGATATTATCGGTATATAAATTGAAGTCTGTTCTCTTATGCGTGAATCAATTCTTGCATATACATCACTTTTAAAACTTTCAAATAGAAACTGTTTTATGCCAACTCCAAATTCTGGTTCCATGATTCTCTCACCGGGGTTAGTTAAGATTAGCATTTTAAAATTTTGTTTAACAAGTTTCTTCAGAGATGAAATTGAAGTATATCCAGTCCCTGAATCAAGTGTAAGCGGAAGGTGTGGTGCTAGTGAAGCCATAATGTTTCCTTAATGTAATTAGTCCTCTGGAGTTTCACAGAGCTTTCCATTTGCATCAAATGGGTTACTAGACCTTCTATGCCACCAAGGCACAGAGCGGTCGCCGGGAGCAAACTTGAATTTTTCTTTCAAATTTTGTATAGCAACTTGTGCAGCAGTGGGATCTGGTCTGTCTTGCTTTCCAAAATCACGAGAATAGTAATATGACTTAAACATCTTTTTCAATACAGTTACCGACTTATCTAGTGCTCTTCTATTCCACTCATCCCAAGTTAGAACAAATAAGCCGCCGGGTCGCTCATCTTGTGGAAACCAACCGGGATTGGTTCTTGTTGGGTTTCCGCTAACATCAACTTGAATACCGGGCTTAGAGGCTGCATCCTTATCTTTATTGCCGGTTGCAATTTGACCTATTGATTGTAAATAAACAACATCGTTATAAATTGCTAATGCAGATGTCATTTTTCTAATTGGCAATGCGTAATCCATGAAAAGTTTAAATTTTGGATCATCTATTAATTTATTAATTAAACAGAGTAGTTCTTTGCTACCACCCTCCAATGGTTTAATCATCGAAAGGGGAAGGTCTAACACATCAATTTCAGAGTTTGCAATGAGACCTCCTGTGGAAGCTCTAAATTCAAGACCATATCTAATACCTAATTCTCCTTTTAACCCGACGACCGGTCTACCTTCGCCTGTTCTTGCCGCACTTAGTTCTTCTTCAGTTGGTTGTCTGCCTTGTGCTTCAGCCTCTTCTATTACTTTGTTTACTCTATTTTGAATTGAATCTGGAGTTCCAGCATCATAAATATATTCAAGTGTACCGGGATATTTTTCAGATACAAGCGCATCTCCTAAACCTTTTAATTCATCAATAATACCTGAGATACCAGAATCATAGGTTTTAACATTGTCAACTTTAATGTATTTTCTTATATAAAATGGCTTATCACCAGCGCTTTCTGTACCATCTACATTGCCAATATTTACTTTAACTTTATTGGCAAATGGTCTGAGAAGCCTTTCATCATCACCATGCTCTTCACCAACCATGAATAGCAGATCCCCCGCTTTGATAGCTGGATCAAGATATCCATCTTCGGGAGCCTCCATTGTGTGGTAGTATCCAACGTAAGGTGTACCGTCTTCTAATGCTAGCATATTGCCGTCTGTATACTGCTCTGTTCCAGTCGGAATATCTTCTACTTCTTCTCTAATTTCTCCAGTCATTTCAAGACTAGAACCATTGGTTAGTCCAGATTCGGCAGATAGGATATAATACATTATATTATAAATATAGGTGTCTTTATCAATAAATCCTTCAGAAATCATGTTCTTGTAGAAGACATCAGATAAGAAATTTACTTCTTGCACCATAAATTCCTTTAAAATAAGTTTGCAATCTTCTTCCACAGATTTAACGGCAGCAAGATTCTGATCTTCACGGTAGCCGGTGAGTGTGGCAAATATACCTACTTCATTTAATTTCTTTGCTTTTCTTAATTTATCTCTATCTGGGTATTTGTATTTATTTTGTGCTTCTCCGATTCTCTCCAATGCTCTCTCAATATCTGTTGGCACTTCTGTGATTTTACCAGCCTGAACCATCTGGAAATAAGTTTGAACAGATTGCTCCAAAAATGCATACCAGAATTCATCATCTTTGAAAGGATTGAAAAACTCTGCAAATCCACCTTGGGAATCTTTTAGTTCCTTTTCCATTTCTTCTAATATAAATGACGCATACATTGTGCTCATATTATTTTTAAAATCAGGCTTAAATATAGAGAAGGTGTTAATTGTTCTTAAAAAGTGAACGGAAGCAAATATCCTACATGCTGCAGCAATAGTTCCTTCGATACCAGACTTCGCAGATCTACTCAAGATTCTATCAAATGGCTTTTCTACAACACAGTCAGGATCCCCAGAAAGTCTTGGGTCATCTGGATAATTTGTATAACTATTGGATATCATGGAAGCAATGTCACCAAAATCAACTAAATCAGTTTTTTGTGGCTTACAAGGGCTAAGCTCTGGGAACATAACGTTTACCAAACCGAGCATCCCCTCTGTGTCCACAGGTTTAATGTAAACCTTTGGGTTTGTATATGAGCCACCAAATTGATTCGGATCTAGATAATAAATTCTAGCTTTATCTCCATTTTTGTGCTGGTCTCGGCTAATTCCCAAAACGGAATCATTATTTGTTAATGATTCTCCATTTACTTCAGCATCAGAATATAAAACAAAATTTCCATTTTGAACAACTCCATAATCAGCATCTTCTGTATCTAGAAGATTCGGTTTGGCTCCATACATAAATGATTTATTTGTTTCATAATTAAAGAGCTTTGTTGATAATGACTCAATTATTTTTTGAGTTGTTGACTGCCAGTAGTTCTTTGCGGCAGAATTTGATATATCAAGAATTTCTGACATTAGAACAATCAATGGTGATTCATCTCCGAGTTCCTGTAAGCTACTCTCAAATCTTGGATAAGTTGATACAAATTGCGATCCAATTTGTTCTAACAACTCATCTACACCACCATCGGACCCGACGAATTCATAAATTTTGTCACTTGTTACTTTATTACTTTTTTCTGAATCTTCATCTTCTGGAGGACCTGCTTCAAATTGTTTTTCAAGACTCTTCTTGAAATCAGATTCAAAGTTTTTCTGGTTTGTTCGCTGGGTAATCATTACTCTGACATTGTTATCTTGAGTGTTCTGTCCACCGAGAACCTCTGAGAAAAAGAAATTAAAATTGTATCCAATAGTCATGTTTTCATCGTCGCCAGATTGGTCACCATTGCCCTGTCTATTATCTCTAAATTTCATTGTGATATCTGGTTGGGATTTTCTCACTCTACGAGTTATTTTATAACCATCTTCAGTTGGTTCATATTTGTAATTGTAGCCATAATCGTAAAGTTTAGTTATATCATAATCGGATTCAACTCTAAAAGTTTTCTTACTTTTTAGTTCATTATTTGGTTTATTTACTTCAAGCTTATCGCTTGAATTATTCCAGTAATCAACCATCCATTCGCCAATATAAGCAGGAAATGCTCCTTTTTGGTTTTCTTCTTTTGCATAACGTCGTCCATCGTCGTTGTCACCGCCGTTGTCGTTATTTTCTACATAAAAATCAACGTATCTTTGACCTCCAAAGAGTTTGAAACGATTTACGTTTCTCATGTGATTAGTAAAAGGTCTGCCAAGTGTATCACTAAGAACCATATTCATGTAGCCCCAGTTTCTCTTTCCAATACCATTCCCAAGCATATCATATGAGTAAGCTACTTTTAAGTTATCTAAATCTTTTGATAGGCTGTCAGATGCTTGTTCTATCAATACTTCGGGCTCCCTATCAAACAGCCCATTACTACATCCGGGATCGGACAACAAAGGAGGCATATTCTGCATAATTGTTGAGCCTATGCCATCTTGCAAAACGTTATTTAAAGCTTCAAAATCATCTGCTGGCAAAGTGTTACTACAGAGTTGTGCGATTTGTGCATCAGAGGCTCGACCTTCTAAAATCTGTGAGCGTATGGAACAAAACTCTTCAATTTGTTCTGGCGTAGCACACAGGGTGGGATTGGCAGGTAAGTCTAGATTTTCATATGTTCCATTGGCTAAATCTTCAAGAGCATTCTTTACATCTGGTGGTATTAAATTGCCAACATTTGAGAAGAAATCTGCAATAGAATCTCTGTTTGGAAAAGCTGAAAGGAAATCAGGAAATTCACTTTGTATAACTGTCTCTGCGGCAGTTAAGAAATCACTTGATGGATTGCCTAGGGAGGCATCAATAATCTCTTGTCTGGTTGAAGTAGAAGCAATTGCCTCATTAAGAGCTAGAACTCTATCTTTATTTGCCAAGTTAGAACCGGCACCACCCATTGTAGCAAACATTGCTGCGAGGGCGTCATCTACTTGCGACTCAGAAGCTCCCGGACCACATATAGATTCCCTAACAATATCTCTCATTGTAGTATTACCAGCGATGAGACCGGGTAAATTACCAGCAATTTTACCAGTTGTTTCAAGAGCTTTGCAGATCGCATCGCCAATTACTTCGCAAATTTTAACAATAAGTTTAAATAAAATTTGAATGACAAGCTGTATAATTGCTTCTTTGATTGCTTCTGTTATTCTTCTCCACAAATCGGCAAAATCAATAGGTGGTAAGAAAAATTTAGGGAGCGCAATATCTCCAATGTTTCTACAGAAAGGCAGTTCAATATCTTTCAGAAAGTCCATAACGCTTGGTGTAAACAACGGTGGTCTTGGGCAATCAAATGTTGCCAGAATTTTACTGATTATTTCTGCTCCGGGGAATTCATTTAATCTATCTACAAGATCGAGCAATCTACCTGAATAATATTCAACAAGAGCCAAAATATATGCTTCCATAATTTGGTCTGGGTTAAATGTTTGTTGTGCTCTGTTTTCTAAACTTTTTATTGCGTTTTCTGATGGTGTTTGGCGACCTGAGATTTCTTGAGCATTATTATAAGTTGTTCCAATTCTAGGTCTTGTTCCAAAATTATTTCCTTGTGCCTCATACATACCACTAGTAACGGTTGTACCTTCATATGGTCCAGCAGTGCGCTCGGCTTGTTCTTTTTCTAAAAGCTCAGGATCTTCAAATGGTCTTACAAAATCTATTTCTCCAAAAGTACCACCAAAAAATCCTGACTCATCTCTACGAGGCTCTGGTACATCAACAGAATCTCTTTCGGCATCTTGAGCGGCGGTCTGTACAGTGTTTGCTTTTTGTCTTGATTCAGACAATTTTCTCTTTACAAGAGCATCAAGTTCTGCTTGTTCTTCGGCAGGAAGACCAACAAACAAAACTCCAAAATCTGTTAGACCCATCGCCTGCAAAGCACTTGTAAGCGCTATCCTCAAAGCTTCTTCAAGCTCAAGACCTCCCCATAAACAACCAAGAGCATCAAGCAAGAAATCTAAAAGACCGCATAATTTAATCTGGTTAAAAGAAAAATCCCATATGTCTCTTGCTTTAAGAGTAGAAGACAAACCAGTTCTACCAGCCAAGAACGAGCCACAAAGCTGCACAAACACATTGGGATTAGTTTGTAGCTTTTCAAGAGCTTGCTGCATAGCCATAGTTTTCATAGTCTTGCGACTACCTTTGCTCAATACTCCAGTCTTTTTTTGTGTTCCGTCTTTTTTAGTTTTCTTTGGAGTAGTTTCATCTATAGGGGCTCCAACTGTTTCGTAAATTTCACCAAACTCTTTCATAAGTTCAGTTTCTTCTTCATCATTTTTACATGCATGTTGGTGAAACTGATAAGCAATAATATCACCTATACCGAGAACCTCATCGATGAAGGCTTCTCCAATTCCTTGTATATTATCTATAATAGCTTCTCTAACACAACTATTTTCATCTTGAGCAAGTTGCTGGTTATTGAAAAATGAAACTTCGGGGAATGTGTGTTCTTGTATAAAATCAACAAAGTTTTTTGGTTTTCTTGATGTAAGATCACTTTCCATCTCTGCAAGGCGAGAGAGATAGTTCATGGCTGTCTTGTCTTTAAAAATATCTCGTCGGTTTAATCCAGATAGTTTTCTACCTTTAAAAACTTTTGGTTTTTCTCGACAGCCAAGTGAAAATACTTTAATCTTTCTTATTTTTCTTTCTCGACTAAAACCTAAAGTTATCTTGAGAACCCTATCGTTTCCAATACCTCCTGTGCCACGACCGCTAAATCCATACAGATTAAACCCTTTTGTGTTAAGCCATCTATCAAGCTCATTGTATGCCAATGATAAGCGACTAGGCTTTCCAAAACCGGAGCTACCATATTTTTCAATTCTAAATGGTTTTCTATCTTCAGTATAAAGAAGACTAGAGCCATTCATTACATTATCAGCCCTAGCATATCTTGAATATAAATTCAGCCCCTTATTAACTCTTGTTAGCAATATAGGCATTTCAGACGCCAGATAAGTTACCTCAACGGGCTCGGATTCATCTTCTTCGTCTTCGGTTGCATCTTCAAGATTTTCGATAACAGAAAAAGGAACAGAATATAAAAGAGAGAGCTTTGAGCCATTTCTTGCTTGTAGTTCAAAATCTTTCGTTACATCGTATACTATTTCGTTGCGTAATGTTTCTATATTTTCAAAAGATGTAGCTTTTTCATATTCGTCAAGATAAAGCTCAATTGCGTCTTCTTTATGGAATTCAAACTTCTCTGTTAAAGAAGAATTGTCTCCCGTGTTTTCATCTCCGGTGGAGCCAAAATTAGTTTGCACGCCGACCTGATACATGCAAATTTTTTCGTTCAAGAAAGGATAGCCCAGATTTGTCTTCCAGTCTTCTACTAATGCTTTTGGGTTTGGAACACAATCAAGACATACTTTTTCAATTGGACCGGGAAGCTTTATCTCACATTCATCAATGAGAAAGTCGCCATTTTTATCTTGATATTGTAAAAAAGGTGATGGATTTGCCATATTTAAACTCTTTTGTAATTAGGTGGCTTTAACGTTTCTACTTTCAATATAACGATATCCAAATGGTTGTAAATAATTAATGTCTAGCATTGTTGCGTCTAAGGCGGCTTTCCATAATTCTAAATTTGTTTGTATGTCTTTGACAGTAAAAAATGCCTGCGCTGCAGCCATTACAGGTCCAGCGGCTGGGGCAGGTAGAGCCGCAGCGCTTGCGACGGCGATATTAAATATTCTATTATTATTTTTGTCTTTTCTCACAACACCAATAACATCTTTTAGTAGATACATTAAATCTTGAAAAGCTCTTACAACATTTTCACCCATTGCTACCCCCTGTAATGGATCAAATTCCATGTCATCTCCATCAAAAAAACTACCGGGAATCTTTCTGCGTTCTGTATTGTTACCCGCTATTAATTCAATCATAGGCGCAGGGAGCAGCTTTCCACCTTGTGAATTCTTTTCACCAGTTCCTTGCATTCTGCCTGTTACGATTTTGACACCCTCGCGACCAATAATCCTAACACCATCTGCTTTTATACCAATACCAGAGCGACCTTTCATAAACCCTGTCTTGCCGGGATCAACACCAAAGTTTGCATCAATGTCGGTAAGTTGTGAAATGTAAATTCTTGCAGCATCGGCTTGAAAACTGTTGTCTACTTTGGAGCCATCTGGTGGATTATACATTGATTGCCTACCAACTACTAAATCAATTCTTGAAGCCCCAGTAGCACCTTTACCGCCGTAGCCGCTTGCTGTGCCGGATGGCTTGTCGGCTCCGAAAGTAATATAGGCACCGCCCTTCCTGATGACTTTTTCGTTTGGACTCTGTGCGTATTTTATATTTATATCTGGTCTATCTGTATTGTAAAGACCGCTTTGGGTGGGATTTACTTGGCGGGTTGTTTGAGAATTATTAAGAATGTCATCTTTTCTCTTTTTTAATTCTTCAGCTATATCTCTTCGCAAACCAGACAGCTTGGAAGTATCATCTATATTTTTCTTTTTTGAAAACGACATTTATTTTATCCTGTGGGGGATTCCTCATATGCTTCATCGTAAGGGGAAGCAGCTTCTGCTGCTTCTTCCGTATATTGACTAACAAAACTTGGTTTAAAACTAGATGGAATATTGATATGTATATGCTCATTAGCACATTTACCAATAGCAGGGGTATCTCCCACTCTTGCGCCATTCGCATCCCAGCACCCAGTTGAAGTTGGTTCTAGAATATAAGTTGCTCCAAGCTTTTTTATTTCATTAAGAACTAGTCCTATTTGATCTCCGCTGGAATCATTAACATCATAATGCTTGCTTCTAATATCTATCGCAGCGCCTTTTAAGTGTCGGCTTGTCGTTGGGGCAATACTGATTAAATCAGATTCTTGATTCAATTCTATTGCTTTTTTTGCGGCATCTGCCACAGCAGTTCCATATGTTTTTTGTACTTCGGCGTAACCGTTGGTGTTGTATTTGTTTTTTATTCTTTCGACTTGTTGTTCTGGTGTTCGACTTCTATCAGTAACATAAAATGGAAGACCAAGATCGGTTATAATTGTGCCTAATTCATTTTCAAAAGCCACAATTATATCAGAAGTTTGTGTAGAAGAAAGTGATTCAAAATCAAAATTTTCAAATAAGCTTGATAAATTTTCACAATCTGGTCTGTCTGTACCCTTTACTCTGACGCCGTCTGCGTCACTTACTATGCCAATATATTGTTTTGCTCTTCTGATATCAAAAGAGTTACCAGTTCTAGATAATCTAATGCTTACAATGTCTCCAGTTTTTGGGGCACTGTCTTTGCTTATATCGTAAATTACAACTTGGGTATGGTTTTGAATAATTGAAAAAATTGTATCAGCGGTAACATCATCAGAGGCGTCTTCTATCAAACATGGATCCTCTAAAAATCTGTGAGGGGAGTTTGGACCAAGAATCCTTACTCTAAAAGAAAGTTTTTGGTTTTTATCACTTGACATAGCTTCTAATCTACCACGAAGATGAGTAGCATTACCCACAATTGGAGTTGGCTCTGTTAACACAACAGCCTCAAATATATCGTCTGTTAAAGCATCATATTCAAAAGCACCACGAATTGTGTTATGAAAAAGGTCAACAGCACCATCAACATAGTTAAAATCAGTAAAAGAGTAATAGTTTTTTCTTCTTGCCATCAAGCTTCTCCTTGAATCATGTCAAAGAGACTAGCCTTATCCTCATCAGATAGTCCAACTTCCTTGGTTCTCTCCTTTTGTTTGAGGCTGAGAACCTTCACCAATTGTTCGTTGGAGCGCTGCATGGTCTCAATGTGCTTTGCAGCTACAGGGGAAAGTGCTCGATTGTTTTCTGCATTTTGAGCGATTTGATTTGCAAGCTCGTTCAAGAACTCTCGCGCAACCTTACGGTCATTGCGAATATTCTCAATTGCTTCGTCCATCAAGTCGTCAAATTCATCATTCATATCTTGCCGTTTTCCCAATCAGATCTAAAGTCTCGGTAGTGCTCTCTAAACTTATTCAAAGAGTTAACCACCTGCTTTGTGTTGAGACCAGTTATCTCTCGCAGGTAAAGGTAAATAGCTTTCTTGTTAAAAATTTCTATTTCGTCTTTGCTCTCGAATAGAACGATAATTGCCTTGTATACGCGCTCGTCATTGTCGCGCATATCGTTGAATTCCCAAGTCTTCATGTCTTCGTAGAAAGACTTCCAGAACTCTCTTTCCAGTTGGTCGGTCACCCAAGTTTGTTCGGTAGCGAGATACTCTTGCTCATACTTTTTAGGAGCAGCATCAAAATCTACCTCTCGTTGATTCTTTCGCTTTTGTTTCTTGACCTTGTGGATAAACCAGTTTTTTGTAATAACAGAGAAATAAGAGAAAGCTTTGTGCCCCTTATCTGGCTGAAACTTGTCAAGGATTGTCATCAACCAGACCTTGCACTCCTCTCTCAATATATCAATATTGGGAAGTGTCGTAAACTTGTATGTGAATACAATCTTATCTACCATCTCGCTAAATGCTGGCTGGAGCATTGTCACGTAGATTTCAGTTTTCTTTCTATTACAATCAGTTGAACAATACTCAATGATTGCATTTTCATGATCTTTGGTGAAATAGTGATTAGATTTCTTCGATCTGCTGGGTCTCGGCATCTTTTTCGTCTTCCTCTGGTATGTATATTATGTCAAATTCTTCCATGTATTCTCGGAATGAGCGAGCATGATCCATCAGCGCTTGTAGCGTTTGGTCACCATAGAACATCTCAAGTTCATATACAGCCTTTACGTGCCTTGCGAAGCTTGCTGTGGCTGCTCTCATGTCATCAATCTCCGCAGAGATCATGACCAACTTTTGTGCTACGTTGCGAGAATACACAAATAGAATCACATTGATACCAAGTGACACCAACAAGATAAGCGATAGCACCATTTCAAGTCTACTCATAAAGTCCATTGCTTGCTTCCTCTTTCATCTCAGCCAGTAGCTCACGATTGGCTTCAATGTATTCGTTTGTGAGTGCACCAGTAGCCCTAGAATCTTCCTGTTTTTTGTTCAGGACTATCGGCTTACCCACCATTTTTGTGACGCTCTCGTGCCCACAGAGGTCGCAAGACTCCTTTTGTTCTGAGAACGAGTGAAAAGCTACGAAGCCTCCTTCGCAGCTATCACATTTGTATAGGTAGCGGGGCAATTACTCGCCCGCCAACCGTGTCAAATCATCCTCTGTAATTAACTGATTGTTGCTAACACGGACAGTTGGTGGGTTGGTTACGACAAGTCCATCATCGCCTGTCTGTAGCTCAAAGCCCTTGATGATTGGAACGATGTCCAACTCGTTTAGTAGTGACTCTTGAAGAGCCATCATTAGGGCACCTACTGCCTGATTTGATAGTTTGAATGTTCCGTTACTCATTTTCTTCTCCTTTAAAGTTTTTTATGTAACCCAATACCTTCATAGAAATAAATACATTTCTTGCGTATTCCAGCACATCACTATTAACACTATAATAACCTTCTAATCCATCATTTTGTATCTTTGATTCCATTTCTTTCACTTCTTTTTTCAACTTTTTTAAGTTATCCTGAAGAGTTCTAAATTCTTGATTTTAATTTCAAATATCTTCATCTTTTGATACTGCTCCGGGTATCTGTAACCAATCGTGTACTTCTCTTACTTCTAAGTTCTTTTTCCAAGCAGCTTTTAGAACCAGTGGCTCTACACCAAGTTCTTCTGCTTTATAAATGAGAGCATTTATATCTTTAGGAAAACATTTTCCACCAAACCCATGGCTTCCATCGTGACCGGGTACATTGACATGAGAATTACCCACTCTGCCGTCTGCCATTAAACCCTCTTTTGCCACATCCCAATCAGCATTTGCTGCATCTGATATCTGCTTCATCTCATTCATAAATGAAATCTTTGTAGAAAAGAAACAATTAGCCATATACTTTATCATTTCTGCTGTTTGAAAATCAGTTTTTATAATTTTTGTATATGGAAAACGAAGTCTATATAGTTCTTCGACTTTTTCAACATCCTCTGTTGCTCCACCAATGACTATTCTTGATGAGTTGATGAAATCTAATCTCGCGGTTCTCTCAGTCAAGAATTCTGGATTAAATACAAACTTTACTTGTGGGTATTCGTTACTTATCTTGCTTGTGGTACCGGGAGGTATACTAGATTTTATAACAAATACTTTGTTTTGAAGATCGATATCTAGTGAAACCACTTCTTTCAAAACATCATTGATTATACCTAAATCACAAAACCCAAGCTTGGCCATCGGCGTTGGTAGACATAGGAAAATGATTTCTGATTTTTCTACTAATTCTGCCAATGTAGAATTAGAAAGTCTCTCATCCCTATCGTAGACACTTAGCGTCTCAACAGTTAGAGAAAATCCCCCAACCAGCGCTGAGCCAACGAAGCCATTTCCAATAATTCCAATATTCATTTACTATCCTCTTGTTTTGTTATAGATATCTTGTAATGTAGAATAAATTATATCAGCACCTTGTTCAAGTGTGTTTATATTTAATTTATTATCTCTTGCGGCTTCATAAAGTATATCAGATTTTTCATCACACAGTTTTGGATTATTATAAAATTTTTTAATTTTGTCAGCCATATCTTTTATATCTGGTGCCCAAGTTATGTAATCTGAGTACAATTCTTTTATATAATCAATTTCTAGATTTATCGTGCTTGTACCCACAAGTGCTGCTTCTAATTGCGGTATGCCGTGCCACGCAGACAGTTGAAATTTGGCACGCGACAAAAAGAAAAACTTTTTCTCTCCATTTGTGTTTGGGATAAATTTTACTCTTGTTTTGCAATTTTTTAAGATATTTTCTATTTGTGACTTTTCTGCGCCGTCGCCAACGATTACCCAAGTTGTATCTATATTAGCCTCTTTCACAGCGAGTGCAAGCTCGGCCACTCTTTTATTTGGAGCTAACCTAGAAACTGTTATAAAATAATCCTCTTTTGCTAAATTTCTTTTTTTATTTAATGGCATTGGGCTTGCTGGATATTTTATGAAGCAATTATCTAACTCATTATTAGAAAATATCTTTGCCTTTTCTTTAAATGTTACCCCAGCACATGAACTAACATTGCTGGCAATTGCGCCCCTAATTATGTCAGTATAGTGTCTAAAGTAATTACTATTTTTATATAAACCTGATACATGTTCTTGTCGAAATCCCCAATTTAATGGGTCTTCGCCAGTTTCATAACCATATAAACGAAAGGGTGGAAGCCACTCCCAGTGTGAATAAATTGGCAAATTTAAATGCTTTGCAACGCCTACAGCGTAGGGAATACAGGCATCTATCGCTCCAAAAACTATATCCCAGTCATTGTTTTGTAAATTTAAACTACTTCTTCCTGTAACTACTAAATCAAGCTTCTTAAATCTAGGTCTTAAAAAATTTGCCATCTCAATTTGTGGCGACGTGTTACCAACACCGGTTGGAGTAATATATAACAATCTCATTTTATCTCCAAATATGGATGCACACAACTTAAATCTACAACTTTATCTATGTCTTTTTTCATCAAGTTGCTGCTAAGACATAATGCCCCTTTCGCATCTTTGATTCCAAACCCTTGTCCATCTAATATTCTTTGATAACTCTTGGTATGTAAGTCACCAAACCCATTACTGAATTCAAGTTCTTTGTCATCAATCTTTATTGATCTAATCATCCTAATGCCACTTTTTGGCAACGTGTTCTTGTCAATACTCAAAAACCACCTAACTTTAGCTCTCTCCAATAGCAAATATCCACTAACAGTTGTATTGGTTCTCTCATAGACTTTCAAATCCAAGCACTGTCCAAAAATCCAAATTAACATATCAAAGAAGTGAATTCCAATATTCATGCACAAGCCACCTGATTTGGAAAGATCTGATTTCCATGAGTATTGGTACCAGAGTCCTCGACTAGTAATATATGTCAAATCAATATCATATATTTTATTTTTGTCAATAGAATTCTTCAAGTCTATTATAGAATCATGTAGCCTCAGTTGTAAGATATTATTTATTTTATTGCCAGTTTCTTCTTCCAACCCTTCTAACAAATCTAAGTTTTTTGGATTTACAATAAGGGGTTTTTCACATATCACATCAATGTTGTTTTTCAACCCCATTCTTATGTGAGCATCGTGTAGATAGTTTGGGGAACAAATTGATAGATAATCCAGTTTGTTTCCTCTTTTGCTTAGCCTATCTATGTGTCTCTCAAACCTTTCTGGTTCTGTAAAAAACGAAGCTTCGGGGAAATAAGAATCTATAATACCAACAGAATCATTTGGATCTAAGCAGGTGATTAAATTGTTGTTTGTATCTTTTATTGATTCTAGATGCCTCTTGGCCACAAATCCAGCAACCCCTATAAGACCAAAGTTATGCATTGTAAAACTCTCTTATTGTTTGAATAACAAACTCAACCTGATTCATTGGCATATTAGGATATATAGGTAATGCCAAAATCTCATTACACAAAGTCTCACTGTTTGTCATAGAAATATTATAATCGAAAAGCTCTGTTTTGTTTAGAGAAACTGGGTAGTATATATTGCTACTCACGTTTTTGGAATCTAAAAAGTTTTTGAGATTGTCTCTATTTTTTATTCTGATACAGAACTGATTCCATGTTCTATTTTCTGAATCTGTGGGTAAGACTATCTCTTCTACAGAAAGCAAACCAGAGATATACTTGTTGGCTACCTTTCTTCTAGAACCCAACAGATCGCTAAGATTGTTCAACATAACTCTTAATATTGAAGCCTGTATTGTATCAAGTCTAAAATTATATCCTAAAATTTCAGGGTGATATTTTTTTCTACATCCGTGATTTTTGATTTTTGTTATTCTTTCAGCAACCAAATCGTCGTTCGTACATATTGCCCCACCATCACCAAAACATCCTAAGTTTTTAGTTGGAAAAAAACTAAATGCTCCTGCTGTTCCGATGGTACCAGTTTGGCTTCCATCTTTAAACTTTGAACCAAAAGATTGAGCACAATCTTCTACAAGAATCATGCCTTTATGATCACAAAACTTGTGTATCTCTTCTAGTTCAACGGGCTCTCCAAATAGGTGAACTATCAATATAGCCTTTATGTCTTCTGTATATGCTTTTGAGATCTGTTCTATATCAGGATAGAATTTATCTTTTGATATGTCTACAAATACAGGTTCTAGTCCAGCATTTTTTATAGCTGTTGCCGATGCTAAAAAAGTAAAAGGAGTTACCATCACCTTGTCTCCCGATTCCAAACCAAGGGACAAAAATATAGTCAATAACGAATCTGTACCCGATGACATGCCGATGCAGTGCTTTACACCTAAATAATTTGATATTTCTTCTTCTAATTTGGCCACAGATTCACCATTTATAAAAATTGAAGAGTCAATAGTTTTTTTTATTTCTATATCAATTTTGTTTCTAAAATTTGCGTAGCTTTTGTCAAATTCAAACAGTGGCACCCTCATTGTTGCTCCATTTTTTTTTGTAAGAAGAAAAAAATACTTCCAATTTTTCATCCTGTTCATTAGAAATCACAGAACTATATTTATGATACGCTATTTTCTCTAATTGCAGATTTTGTAAGTCACTATTCTGCAACATCTTTATAGATTCTATCAGCATCTGTTGTTCTAGGTTCTGAAGTCTTATTTTTATATCGATTAGTGTATCGTCATCATAAATTGGTATTTTTTTAAAATCAATTTTACTACCCATATCAATTCTATGATTGATTAAGTGCGAAGTGACACCTTGCGGCAAATCGTTTAAAATTGCCTTTTTAATGGTGTCCAATCCTCTATTCAAAGGCAAAACTCCCGGATGTAAATTTATAATTCCAATTTTAAATTTATCAATAATTTCTTTATTTAATATTCTAGCCCCTAGAATTACCCCTAAATCAAACTTATTTTCTTCTAAAAATAGTTCCAGTTCTTTTGAATCATGATCACTAATCATATAATTGAAGTTCATTCTTTGACAAATTTGTTGTGGGTGCGTCAAAAAAAGATTTTTAGGACTAGTTCTTTTTTTTGAAGAGTTGATTTTTAATTTTTTTTTATTTGCTGCAATTACGACGTTTGGCTCTATTTCATTGTAGAATAAATTGTTTAATCCTGTTTGTGTTTTCCAATGCTTAAAATTGTAAGCAAATACAGCAATTTTCAATTTCATTTAGTAATCTCATTGTAAATAATTTCAGATGGCATAAACTCAGGATGTAAATATAATCTTTCATGCCTGATTTTATCAGATTCTAAAACCCATGATATATCTTCATGCATGTTTTCTATCTTTTTACAGAAGTTTTCTTTCTCAGTTTCGACCCATTCTGTTTTGTTGCGAAAAACTAAAGTTCTTTTACCAAAAAAAGCGCTTGTTTTTTGTATACTACCGGAGTCTGTAAATATGAAATTGCACCCAGCCATCAACTCAACCATTCTATTATATGGTAGTGGCTCAATAATGTCAATATTATTTGGTAAATTAATTTGTTTAATTAGCGAAGCCATTCTATGGTGGATAGGAAAGATAATTTTCTTATCTATTTCTCGGCAATAATCCATAATGTTGTTTAAGTTTTCTAAATTACAGTTACTTTGCCTGTGAATTGTCATTACGCCATAATCTGAATATGTTATTGTTGGGCTAATGTTATTGAGTAATTCATATTCTAAGTCACCACAATAAACCCCATTATCTATATTTGATAAAGCCGAAATAGATGAACAAAAATTAATATCTGAAACACTATCGGTGAAAATTCTATTTATTTCTTCTGGGATATTTTTATCTCCGCATCTTAGTCCAGCCTCAACATGACAAACTTTTTTATTCATCTTGTATGCTACCAAAGCTGCACAAAACGTCGAGTTAGTATCCCCAAAAACTAATATAATATCTGGCTGTTCTTTTCTTATAACTTTTTGAATTTTTCTTGTAATTTCAGAAATAAACTCTATCTCGTTTTTGTTATCGGAACCTAAAAAATAATCTATCTTTAAATCTAGATCAGAGATTATATTTTTAGATACACTGTCACTATAGTGTTGAAGAGTATCAACGATAATATGATTACATTTATTTTTGAAGTAATCATATAGCGGCTTAACTTTAATGTACTGTGGTCTTGTTCCAATTATACTCATAATTTTCATTTTTTGCTTGTCCACATATATGTTGGTGTATTTGCATAGTTAACTCTATCAGTATAATAGCCTAGTTTTTCCATTAACTGACTCATTTGATTGAATTCAGATACTGTTGCTAGTTCTGTAAAGATTACCGGCTTATTTTTCTTTATGGTTTGGATTGCTCCTAACATAACCTGCTTTTCAAAACCTTCAACATCTATCTTCATCAACGATACGTTATCAAGCCCAAGCTGATCTACAGTTTTGACTATTATTTTAGTTTTTCCGCCTTCTTCAATTCTTGTAGAACCACAGTTATTAGGATCAATATCGTTCATATACAAAATACCCTCTTTGTTGCTAAGTCCAAAGTTAAAAATTTTCGTATTATGACAATTTGTACTACAATTTTTTTCAAGATATTTTACAATAACTGGATTTGGCTCAAAACTTATTATATTTTCAGCCTGAGTAAAATTAGAAAAATACACAGTATGGTTACCTAAGTTTGCTCCAATATCTAAATAAGTTCCTTTTAAGCCTAAACTTTTTATTTTATTAAGAAGCCTCAATTCATAAAACTCATTCTTTTTCCAATACTTTGCTTGGTGATCGTTATCGGAAATACAACTCATGTTGAAAGTCTTACTATTGTATTTAAAAGTAATTGCCATATTTTGCCCCTTCTGGTAAGAGTGGTGGATATTTCTAGTAAAAGGATCGAAAGTACTTCCAAATTCTACAATTGTTTTATGAGGATTTTTTTCAAAAAGATCCTTGACCAAAACCCTACCAGTTGGTCCAAGTGATATAAAAACAAACTCAGAACTCGAAATGTCAACCTTTTTTATTTGTTCGTATATATCCCAACTGTTTTTGTTTTTAAATTTATAATGTTTTGATACATTAATTTGGTTTTTTTCAAACCAAGATATGTCCTGATCTTCACCAGAAATCCATATAATACTCTTATTTTTGAAAAACTCTACAAATTTTTCTACAAATTTTCTCCAATCATACTTTATCAAACATACAGCATCTACTACATGCTCATGCCCAGAGGTTAGTTTGCTTGCTAATTTGTAATGTTCTTTGTATTCTGACTCTAAAGGAATCCCTTTGAAGTAATTCTTTTGTTCAAATATTAGACTTTCTCTCAATGCTACTGAAAGAGTGCTATCGTACTTTTGTCCTCCGCGAGATATTGGGGCATTAATGCCAGAAATTGTCATCATTTCACCATCGTTAAATCTTGAAAAGGCAAATGGAATTTTGTTTTGCAAGTTTCTAAAGAACCAATTTGAGTTTTGTTCAAAAATATAGTTTGACAAAATTTTGTTTCTTTCAGAATAAAACTGATTGTGATTTGATGGGTGGCTTAATGCCTCCTCTCCTACTCCTCTTGAATGCTTGTGAATATCACTATTAACAAAATTTGTTTGTTTTATAACATAAGATTCAACGTCACGGTGTGTTCTATTCAGATATGATATAGCTATGTCTTCACCATTGTTTTTTGCTATTTTATTGTGCTCACTCAACATTAATTCAATAGCTTTACCAGTAAGAAGCCACCCGTTTGTACCAATATCTACTTTTGATGAATTAGTATATCTAATAGATCCAAGCATTTCATTTGGAAAATATTCATTGCTTTTAAAGATTCTTCCAGAAGAACAAAATATTGCTTCTCCTGTATGTCTTACTAATTTCATACAATTTGAAATATAATGTTTACTTGGAAACATATCGTCATCAATTATAAAATAATAATCAGATTCATTTTTTGTAGCCATTTCAAATCTAGAAAATATGCTACCACCATCTTCAATGGTAACGATTCTATCTACCTTAGAGCGAATCTCATCGTTCAAAAAGATGTTATTTTCACTATTCTTGCCATGGCAAATCCATATTTCTTTTGGTGGCACGCTTTGACCCAAAAGGCAATCAATTTGTTCACTAAGCCATTGGCCTCTTTTCCAAAGACTTAAAACACAAATATACTCTTTTATTTCTCTTGGTCGCTCAATCTCTTCAACAAATACATTGAGTGCTTTTGTGATCCTGTTTTCTATTTGCTTTAGCAATTCATTGCCACTAAGATCGTATATGTCTTCGCTCGCAAACCCAATCAACTTTTTGTTTGTTAAAACTTGACACCCTAGCATCTTTGCTTCACAAACAAGTCTAGAGTAAGTCTCTATAACACCGGGTACAAAAACAAGTGTTGAGTAGCTTGATAATTGTTCAACAAATTCTCGATAATCAGAAGAGCCTATCAAATCATAAGGCATTCCTTTAGAAATACAATACTTTTCTGCTTTTGCTTGATTTTTTATAGGATTCTTTGAAGAAACGACACAATGCTTTCCATTTTTTTCAGTTGCCTGTAGAGACTCTATAAGCTTTAAAGACTGTCGAGACCACAGTGAAGTTCCAATATTAACAACATTAGATAAACCAAGGTTCTTTACTATAATAGATTTACAAATTTCTGATAGTACTACGACCGTTTTGGCATTAATATAAAAATCCTTATTTATAATATTGTTATCATCGATATTAAAATCTACAAATTTTGAAGGATCTCTATTGGATACATACTTGTGATCATGTTCATAAATGATATAATCTTTAGTTTGAATAAAATTCTTTGCCTCTTCACTTAACATGGTAAAGTTAGAAACTATAAAAAAATCATAACTAATTATAGTTTCCGGCTTCACGTCTTTGGAGTATAGACACTCTACATCATATCTTGTTTTAAGAAATTCTATAAGAACAGAATCATTATTCTCTGCGCCACCATTTATTTGATTATTATAAAAATCAGAAATAAATCCCAACTTCATCATAGCTCCAAGTTATCTAACTCTTTTAACCAGTCAGATTCTTCTTGTGAAGGCTTATAGATATGAGAGACAAACTGCTCATACATCGCCTGTTCAGAGAATCTGCCTTGAAGAGACGCGGCATAATCATTTGGTCGCAAATTCGTATCTACATTACCTGTTGTCTGCTCAAAGCAAGCACGCATCTGTTCCTTCGCAGAGCCCTCGCGAGCATAAGCCCACATAGAGTCCCCGGTGATAACTCCATCCCAAACAACCTCTTTCTGGACTGGGTGCAGGTCAAATGCGACGTTGTAAAACTGCTCCTGACCCTTGGCATCTACAAGAAAATCAAGTTGTCCAGACCAGCCCACAGTGACTACCGGAAGACCTGAATATGCCGCCTCAAACAGAGGAAGACCAAAACCTTCACCGTGAGGGAGAGAGACAAATGCATGTATGTCAGAGTGCTGATACAAGGAGTGCATTTCGGCGTCAGTCATGTCGCCGTGTAGGAGGTATACTTTGCACTGTCTCTCCCCCTGTTGATGGATAAAGTTTGTAAGATCGCTATGAAGCCTCTTGCGATCCATAAGGCAATTCTTTGCAATGTTTGACTTCACAACAAGACCTACATCTTCATTTCGGAACTCTTCGATGAACCACTTGATTGTATTATGAAGGTTCTTCCTCGGACCAAACTGTGCAACCGTTAGGAAGTTGAATGCAGTTGATAAACCGAGTTCTAATTCAGGGAGATTATCGAAAGTCTTTACAGGATAACCAACAGACTCAACGGGAGTATGAGTTTTTAAGATGACCTGTTCACCAGTTTGAGTATTTTGTGCTTGGTATTCTGTATTTTCAAAAACTTGCTTAGAGTGAGAAGACACAACAATGATCTTATCCATCTCGTTAGCTTTTGGAATCCACTGGTGGGCTATCTTTGTTGTCTCGATACCAGCAGTGTATCCTATGTTAACTGGAGCAAGTCTCTGAAACTCGTTAGGAATTGTTACCTGTAGAGAAATATCAAATTGACCACCTTGCTGAATATAACCAATTGTCTTCTCAATGGTCCGGTCAATCCAGACACGTTCTTCATCCATCTCAGAAGACCAAGAAGTCTTACCCCACTGTAGTGGCTGGATAAACACTTCAAACAAGTCCTCACGAGAACGCAAAGAACGAAGAGCAAAACGAGCCTGCTCGCCGTATCCAGAACGGGTCAATAATGGACCCTTTAGAAGAACCTTCTTTTTCATGCTACCTCCATTAGATGCCACCGTTGATAACCTTCTCTTGTATCCCAAGAGCCCATTTCAGTGGTGACCTTATCCATAAGTTCAACCCAAGACTTTTCAAAAGTCTCAAAGTTATAAGATTTTAACACATGTCTTCGACCCTGTGAAGACATTTGACGATACTTCTTTGTTGGATTCTTAAGTGCAGATGTAAGTGCCTTCTCAAAATCTCTCTGTGAAATCCTGTCTTCATAGATGTAAGGCACCTGTAATGAACCAATCACTGTCTTTGAGCTTGGCTGGATTGCAAAGCCAAAGTAATTCTTACCGTCTGTCACTTGCTCCTGTAAGCCACCTGTCATATTTACAATAATTGGGGTGCCACAAGAAAGTGACTCAAGAGTTGCCAAGCCAAAGCCCTCGGCATCAGAAATGTTAATTGTGTAATCAGCCATTCTGTAAAGATTTGCCAATTCTTGTGGGCTCACCTTGTTGGTAGAAAGCAGAACCTGCCCCTTATCCATCCCTAAGTGGTTAATAAGGTGGGGTAGATCTTGACCATGAGGATCTCTTGGGTCTGTGTGCATAAGAAGAGTAGCTTTATCATGTCCCACCTTGTCTAACCACTCTTTAAACCACCAAATGAGTGTGCCAGATTGCTTGCGACGAGCATTGCGATTGTTCCAAAAGAAAACTTTTTTCTTTGTTTTGCCTTGTGTCACTCTATCACGCAATACATTGACCGCATGAGTTTCTTCTTCTGTCCTCGCAGGGTGGAAAAACTCTTCATTAACAGCATGAGGTAGATAACAAGATTGCACATCAGGCGCAACTTCTTGAACAATTGCGTGTGTAACCTTTGAAATGCAAGCCACGACATCGGTAGAGTTGTAGAAATCTGCATTAAATTGAGGTGCTGGGAAATTATCCCAGACATGGTAATAAACCATAGGAGTGTTTGCACGAATCTCGTTTTCAATCTCCCATAGCCAACCATAGAAGCGAGGGTCAGTCATAAACCAGAGGACATCGGGACGCTCCTTTTGAAGAATAGAGCGAATAATTTCTGGGTTACCGTATCCATCTACAGGGAAAATACGCCAATCATCACCCCAAGGTTCAACCCTCTGTGGGGTATAATCCTTATGCTTGACAGCCCCGCCAAGACAAACGAACTGGTATCGTCCGGTCTTCAGCAGGGCTTCTATCATATACTTTGTTTGTGTCCCCACACCAGATGGGGATAATGGATGGTCTGATAAGACCAAAACCTTTTTCTTTGTCATTTAATCCTCTATCGACAATATTCGGTTTTATTGAATGCACAAAACCTACAAGAAAGTCTGTTCTTAATGTATCGCTTGTTCTTGATATTGTATAGTGCTTTTTTCAACAATTTTAGAGCATTCTGGGTTTTACGTGGTCCAGAAGTGACCCTGAAGAATTCAACCTTATCCTTCTTTGAAGTTCTCTTAAGTAGTGCAAAGTGCGTTTCTACGTTCTTGGGATCGATTCCCATCTTGCGAGCAAAGAAATGCTTGTAGAGAGTAAGCTGGTAAGTGGTCATTGGCTCACTACGACGCTTGGCGTCCCAGCCCCATGAGCAGGTCTTCCAGTCAAAGATGTGAACCTTACCATCAGGTGTCGCGATAACACCATCGATAAATCCCTTGAAGATAAATTGTTCCTCGTCCTCAATCTTTTCATCAAGAGGGATCTCAGAGCCTAGGACTTCATACTCTCCAAAGTAATCTGTAAGCGCATCTTCAATCTCAGGCAAGATAGCTTTACCCTGCTCGCGCATTTCTTCAACCAACTTGCTATCTTGCTCTTCGTCAAGTTCACCAAGAAAATGCTCAAAGCGTTCGATAAACAAATCATCTTCGTTTACTTCTTCCTTTAGTAGTTTCTTCTCGCATACTTCGTGAATAGCGTTACCGAAAGCAGTGTAGGCGTTGCCTGCAAATCCACCAATCTTATCAATGCGCGTCAGCTTGTGATACCAAGCGCAAAAGTTCCAATCCTTCAATGCCGAAAACGAAATGTGAGGCATAATAATCTCCTTATGCCTCTAATATAACACACCGATCGTGTTCCGTCAAGCGTCTTCGCCAAGCTTATGTAGTTGGACTAGTTTTTTGAAAAGCTCTGGTGATGTCTTTTTGATGTATCCGTGCGTATCAGGGTAAAGATAAAACTCTGTAAAGCCTGTGGCAAAGTATTCTCTTAGACTTGTGGCGGCGTATGGAGTAACCATTATACCTTTTAGTATTTCTGATAACTTATCATAGCCAATATCTTGAAGAAGATACTCATCAAAGTCCTGATCATACTCAGTATCTACAAACTGTTCTTTTTGTGGCTGAAAGCCCATACGATCTAAAACATTGTAAAGGTGCAATCTTTTTCTCAAGAATTCGTCTTTTAGTTTTTGATCTGCATAAATCTCCATTCCATATTGCTCCTCTACAGAGTGCGCAGTTTCATGGACAAGGTCATCTAATAAATCTTCATTATCAGTCTGGATGTTAGACACATACAGAGCACCATCTTTATAGAAGGCGTTGATGTCTCTTTCAATAAATTCTTCAAACTCTCCTACAATCACCATCTCCACACCATCACGTATGTGATCTGGTAGAAGAGATTCAAGTTTTGCTACCACAGACTCAAGATCAACAATGTCGTTCA
>Ga0181591_10000898_pt1 | contig 25024 bp, 38 predicted proteins | sample 071ome_33_FD_133757 | JGI IMG/M metagenome (GOLD analysis project Ga0181591, IMG submission 133757) | Coastal salt marsh microbial communities from the Groves Creek Marsh, Skidaway Island, Georgia - 071412AT metaG (megahit assembly) | ecosystem: Environmental > Aquatic > Marine > Intertidal...
ACCGATTTTTCTTGGAATGGTTCTTCTGTTTATTCCTCTGATGGAACTAGGTTTGATTTGGATAATGGTCAAATTATTGGTCAAGCTTTCAGGTTGTACTCCAATGGTAATATGAGTATGGCTGGAGCTATCACTGCTAATGCCGGATCTATTGGTGGTTGGACTATCAATTCCAGCAATATAACATCTAATGCAACGACTATATACAGCACTGGTCATATATATTTAAACAGTGGTGCAACCAGAATTTATTCTAATGGCTATTTGTACCTTAATAATGGTACAACTAGGATTTATTCTAATGGTTATATTCGTGGGAACTCTGGTAGATTTACTGTTAATACAAGTGGTTATTTGACTGCTACTGGTGCAACTATTACTGGTACGATTAATGCAACGTCCGGCTCTTTTTCGGGCAACCTTACATCTAGCGCAACAATTACTGGTGGTGAGTTTGCTGGAGGAACCTTCTCTCTGTCGGCTGGGTCTTCTACTAGAATTAGGTTCGGTGCCAGTTATGGTCAAGGTGTAGATATTGACGGGGGCACGGTTGGTAGCATTAATGTTGGTGTTTGGCCTGCTGTCGGTTTTGAGGGGAATATCTATCAAGTTGTTCAAAGCGGTTCTTATCCCGGTGCAGCGCATAGGTTCTATGGGCGAATGAGTGTAGCTAGTGACGTTAATTACAGCACAAGCTGGGATCGTCAGCAAATTGTTGCTTATAGTAGTACCGGCAATGCTGGTATGGCTATCAGGGCCGGTACTGACACCGGTACGGTACAATTTAGAGTTGGCTATAACTTTGGTGTCTTGTATATACGAAACCATAATGATAGTGCATATAGGACTGTTAATTGTGGAACTGTAAATGCCGATGGTAATCTAACTGCCACTGGAACAAAACCTTTCGAGATACCTCATCCTATTCTTGATGGTATGAGATTGAGGCATACAGCTGTTGAGGCACCGCTGGCTGATTTGATTTATAGAGGTGTTGCTAAACTTAAGAACGGCAGGGCTGAGGTTAACATTGATGAGTTCGCTAGAATGACGGATGGCACCTTTGTTGCTTTGTGTAGAAATGTTTCTTGTTTTACTTCAAACGAGTCAGATTGGGGTTCGGTCAGGGGGTTTGTTAACGGGAATATTTTAACAATTGAGGCGGAAGATGCAAAATCTCAATCCACTGTTTCTTGGTTAGTTGTCGGTGAGAGAAATGACGATAAAATTAAAGAATCAGATGCCACTGATGACGATGGAAGGCTAATCACAGAGTTTGATAGACCAGATCATGAAATTGATTAACTTTACTTATTAACTTTTAAAGTATAAAATAGTTATATGGGAAAGTTTAAGTCTATAATAACTAGAATAATTGCTGTTTTTGCGGCTTCTGCTTTAAGTGTTGTGGGTGCTGGTGCTATTGCTGGTGTTGAATTATGGAAGGCTGCTTTAATGGCCGGTATTGGCGGTATGGCAACCGTCACAGAGGCTCTCGCTAGGGCCTACATGGATGATGGTGTTCTTGATGAGGATGAGATTAATGATGCTTTCCGTAGAGTTGACAAGAAGTCGGCTTCTGAATGAAAAATAGTGTATAATTGAACCAGTATGGCCTACGAAAACTATAGTTCTGTTGCATGGTCTAGCGGTACTCCATTGACCGGTGATCGTTTGCAGCAGATGTCAACGAATATTCAGCAAGTAAAAGAGGCTACAGATGACAAGCCTCAGGGTGTACTGAAATATAAGAAGGTTACAAGCACTTTTTCTCCTTTTACTGACATCGATGCAACTGAAAACCTTATTGTTGCGTTGAAGGATGAAACTGGAACTGGCGGTAATGACTTGTCCGTCAGTGCAGATGGAAACAGGTTTATGAGGCTTGTGCTGACTTTTCCGGGTATTAGCATTCAAGCAAGAGGTGCTGAGAATACTAGATATGTTCTATCGATTAAGCAGGGAACTGATACTGGTAATGTTGTTGACACTCTTGCGACTTACTACTTTAGTCCGCCCGTGTATTCTTTTATAGATGTCTCATCGGATGCTGCTGAAACGGCTCAAACTGTAAGATCCAATGGCGCTGCTCAGGGTACTTATATTGGCGCAGGCCAGTACTCTGTTATTGTTGACACAACTTCTGCTGGCTTATCTTCTGAAAGCTATTTTGTTTCGGTAAAGAGAGAGGTTAATAGCAATATGACTAATGCGCCTAGCTACACTATCCTGTCAAGCACCTCTGCTCCTGTTGAATTTTATGCTGAGGATGCTGGCGGGACGTAATGCCACCTAGAGGTCTTGCTTCAAAGCGTGACGACATTAAGTGGAAAGAAGTCGCTTCTGTTGGTGAAGGTAATCCTAACTATAGCGGTGGTAAGTATATAGATGACAAAGGTTATGTTCGTGTTCTGATGCCAGAGCACCCTAAAAACATCAAAGGATATGTTTATGAACATCGCATTGTTATTGAAGAGTATGTGGGTAGGATGCTTCACCCTTGGGAGTCTGTTCATCACATAAATGAGGTGAAGTGTGATAACAGGGTAGAGAACCTCTATCTGTGTACTGCTAAGGAACATAGTGCCATTCATCGTGAGGGAAGCAAGCCCTCTCAGGAGCATAGGCAGGCTCTTCGTGATAGCATGAACAGAAGAAATCAGGAGATGAAAAGAAATCCTCGAAAGAAGGCACTTCGCCCCCCGAAATACCCTAGACTGGGTGGGTGACCAGTCGAAAGGTGGTAGAATATCCCTATGAAAATTTGTGAAGGTAAAGGCTGTTCGATTGAATTCGAACCTAACAGTCCTAATCAAAAGTATGCGTTTCCGTCATGTCGAAAGAGCATTGACTCTTTGGGCATCTGTCGGTATAGAAAGGATAACTGTATGATTGAAATACCCGAAGACGCTTTGGGTAGCGGTTCAATCGATTCAGACTCTGAACTAAGAATTGCTTATACTAAGCTTGTTCAGGAGTACGAAAAGATTAAGAACAAGAAGAATGACTTGGCTGATGCTGTTTATCGTGCCGTGACTGACATTATGTCCGACTCAGAACCACAGAAGCCTGTTGCTCCACCTAAGAAGGATCGCAGGACTTCTAATGAAGAAGTTGCTGTTGCTGTGATTGCTGACTGGCAGTTGGCTAAGGTCACTCCTGATTACGACTCTCCTACATGCGAGAGAAGGATCGGGCAGTTTGCTCAGAAGATTGTTGATTTAACTAACATCCAGAGAGCAGATCACCCTGTTAAGAAGATCCACGTTTGGGCGTTGGGTGATATTGTTGAGGGGGAACTTATCTTCCCCGGCCAGTCATTCTTAATTGATGGCGGTTTGTATCGTCAGGTGACAGTTGATGGTCCTCGTATTCTTAGGGATTTCTTGAATGTTATGCTTGAGAACTTTGAGGAAGTTCATTTTACTGGTGTTATTGGTAATCATGGTGCTATTGGTGGTCGTGGTCGTAGAGATCATGATCCAGAGACTAATGCCGATAGAATGTTATATAGAATTATGAGCCTTATGTTTGAGAATGAGCCTCGTATTACATTTGATATTCCTGATGGTAGAGGTGAAAAGCATTGGTTTGCCGTTGATCATATTGGCAACTACAGTTCTTTGCTATGTCACGGCGACCAGTTTAGTGGTTTGTCTGCCTTGTACTCTTTCCAAAAGAAAGTTTACGGGTGGAAGATTGGTGCGCTTGGAGAAGACTTTGATGATGTGTATTTAGGTCATTGGCATACGCCTACTAAGATGACTTTTAACACTATTCAGGTCAGGGTTTCAGGTAGCCCAGAGTCTACAAACACGTATGCTGCTGAAAGTCTTGCTGCTATTGGAAGACCCTCTCAGCCTTTGATGTTTGTTCACCCTGAAAAGGGTATAGTCACAGCAGAATATAACTGCTGGCTTGACTAAGGAGGATAAGAAATGATTAAGCTTTCGGAAGCAAATAAGAGAATGGTTGCATCGTATGCACGAAGCGTACTTGGTGCTGCTGTTGCCACTTATTCGGCAACTAATGATTGGAAGATGGCTCTCAACTCGTTGTGGGCTGCTCTGATTCCGGTTGCTATGAGATTCTTGAATCCGGGCGATTCTTCGTTCGGTAAGAACTCAGAGTCGTAATTTCGGCTTGTACAAAGCCCCTCTGCATTGAAAGTGTGGTAAAATATCCATATGAACATTAAAACTAAGTTAAAGTTGAAGTGTACTCATTGTGGAGGGGCTAAGTACATTGATGATCCCTATTATGAATCTGCTCAATGGTATGTAGATATTACTTGCATTCGATGCGGTCATTCAAAGACTATTGAGGCTGAAGAATTTAAAAAGATTCTAAGAAAGATTGAGGGTAGTTAACATGTTAACAGATAAAGTCATTACCAATAAAATCTACCTATACTCTGGTGTTTTACATAAAGTAAAAAAGATCCAGAAGGGCAAGAAAACTGTTGTGATTCAAGATTTGAAGCATGGTCAGGAAATTGGAATTCCTCTTGGTGGTGCAGAAGTTCTGCTTTCAAGGGTGTACACTATCGGTGAGGTCGCTAGGATTGTTGAGCGTAGACCGGATACGATTAGGAAGTACGAGAGAAGAGGGTTGTTGCCTAAGCCTCTTTCTATTGATGACGAGTACCCTTCATATAAGGGTTGGAGGTTCTATACATCTTCTGATGTGTATGAAATGGTTGAGTTTTTCTCTAAGAGGTCTCCGGGTAGACCTACTAAAGAATCTGAACCTGTCACTAGTAAAGTGAATTATTTAAATCAAAAAGTTAAAATGAGCAATAGGAGTTTTGTAAATGCAAGAGCATAAGGTTGAAATTTGGGCATCTTTGGGTATTACTAAGAATCTTGGTAATTACGAATCGCTCCGTCTTGATGCAGGGGCAAAGGTTCAGGCTTCATCTGAAGATGACGAATCTGCTTGGCAGAGTTTGTGGGCTGCTGTTGATGAGCAGATTGAAATGAAGCTTAGGGAGCTAGATAGCGATGGTGGAAAGTAACTCTTGGACTTACTCTGCTGTATGCCGTAGAGATGATTTTCCAAGTAGATGGCTTTCTTCTGATATTGATGATATCAATTATGCTAAAGATGGTTGTAGGAAGTGTACTGTCAGACCAGAGTGTCTTATTTCAGCAATTTCTAAAGAAAATGGATTTATCGGCGTAAATGCCGGAATGTCTGAGATAGAATTCCTGATGACGACATGGAAGGAGGTTGACAATGAGTCAGAATCAAACTGGGAAATCTCTGATACAGTTATTCGAAACTTGTTGCAACGAATCGCATAAACTGTTTATTCCAGATTCTCCACGACAAGACGACATTGCTAACAGTCTTGTACGCCATTACGAGTGGACATTGCTTGAGAGGGCAGTCAGGTGGTACGTTGAAAATAACAGCGGACCATTTCTTGTTTTTGACTTCGCAATCCAATCAAGAGATGTCGTAGAGAAAGTAAAGTATGAAACTGAGTCAAAGACGAAGTTTCAAGATATCGTAGCCGAAACACGCAAGAGAATGGAAAGTTCTTGAACTACGAACTTAGATTATTAAATGCCATTATTGACACTAACGAATTCGTTACCGCAGTAAATGAGGGGGTGGAAAACGTATTCGTAGAATATAGAGATGTATGGAACTTTGTTGTAAATCACCACGATGAGCACAAGAAGGTTCCGTCTAAGGAGACAGTTAAGTCTCACTTCTCAGACTTTGAGTTCTTTAGCACTCCTGAGCCTATTGCTTATTATATTGATGAGGCTAAGGGGGAGTCGTTAGCTTACCAGACTCGTCAGGTTATTGCTAAGGCGCATACGGCTTTGAGTGAGTCAGGTGCTAAAGAGGCGCTAGCTTTGTTGATGGAGTCAACATCTAAACTGTACAAGTTCTCTAGTAGTCTCAAAGATACAGATCTTGTTGGTGAGTGGCGTGACCGTTTTGAAGATTTGAAAGAGCGTGCTGCTAATCCAGACAAGAATTACATTGGTATTCCTAGTGGTATTGATGTAATTGATAAAACCTTTGGTGGGTGGCAAGAAGGAGACTTTGTTGTCCTCCTTGGTTGGACTGGAGTTGGTAAATCGTTTATTGCAAGACTATTTGCAGTTAACGCATGGAAGGCTGGTTATAGACCTCTGATTATCTCTCTTGAGATGAACAAAAAGCAGGAGGGTCAAAGGCTTGACACTCTGCTTAATAACGGCGAGGGTCATTTCACGAATACTGACTTGATTAAAGCAAACCCAGATATCGTTGACACTTACGAGTCGTGGGCTGAGTCAACATTCGCTGGCAAGCACGCTATTCATCTTGTAACCTCTGAGGGTCTTGAGACTGCTGATCAGAATATGGTTCAGGCTAAGATCGATCAGTACCAGCCGGATATGGTGATTCTTGACTATCACGGTTTGTTTGACGATGCTAGCGGTGCTCGCAATGAGACTGAGAAGGCTAAGAACCTGTCTAAAGCTTTTAAGCGTATTGCTGTTAAGAACAATGTGCCGGTTATTGACGTTGCTGCTGTAACAATGTCTGATGGTCATGGTGATCGACCACCTGAATTAGAAGAAGTCGCTTGGTCAAAACAGTTAGCTTATGACGCTGACTTGGTGCTGGCTATTCATAGAGAGTTTAACTCCGATCAGTTCCAGATTGTATCTAGAAAGGTTCGGAGGGCTACACATTTCGGGTTTTACCTGAGATGGAACTTAGAAACAGGAGAATGGAAAGAAGAATGGGACGTAGGATGACAAAGAGTGACGTTTGCTTTCATGTTGAAAAGGGAGAGGCTGTTGATATTGAAACAGTTATTAGACTCCGACCTTGGATAGAAGATGAGGTTAAGAAGTCTCACGGTAGATTCTCTTCCACTAATCTGATAACCGACTATGATGCAAAGAGAGAAATCTTTGGATTTGAAATTCGCTTCAACAGGTGATATAACAAAGTCAATATATAGCCTGCTGGACTCGCAGGGTATTGAGGTACATAATCACTCCAGCACAGAGATAGCTATCTATTGCCCTTTTCACGATAACATTCATAGCCCTGCTTTTTACATCAATGTAAAGACTGGGTTATGGCAATGTTTCAATCCCTCCTGTGGTAAGAAAGGCAATTTTAGGCAGTTATATCATCACTTTACTGGTAAAACTTATGGCCGTGAGTGGGTCTTAGATCCTGTTAACTTGCAAAGAGAGTTGGATTTAGCACTCAAGCCGGTTAGGGATGAAGAGTTAACTGTTGACGCTATTGAAATTGACTATGGCTCTGATGAGGTTGATAACTTGCAGACTATGGTTGATAGGGGTTTTACTTTAGATGTCTTAGAAGAGTTTGAGATAGGGTATTCTAAGGTGAAAGATAGGGTTGTCATACCTGTAAGGGATTCACAGTTTAAGGTTGTGGGTTTGATAGGTAGGGCAATTCATGACTGGCAGGAGCCTCGTTACCTATATAATAAGGGTTTCAAACGTGCTGATGTTCTGTTCAATATCCAGAATGCAAAGGCGTATGATTCCGTTATTGTATGCGAGGGTAGCCTTGATGCGGTCAGGGTGGCTCAAGCTGGTTTCAAGAATGTTGTGGCTACTCTAGGCGCTCAACTGTCAAGCAATCAGGCTGGAATGATGAGAAAGTTTTTTGACTCAATTATCATCTTTTCTGACAATGACGACGCTGGTGCGGAACTCCGTTCTGCTATAATTGACCAGTGTCGTGGGAAGGAGATGTACTCCGTGCAGATTCCTGATGGGTTGAAAGACCCCGGCGACATGACAATTGAACAAATAGAGCAAGCCATAACAAGCAAGCAAATAATAATAGGAGAATATTAAAATGACATTTACAAGCATTAAAACATTGAAAGATATTGAGAAGAGTATTCCTCAGACAACCGGCAAGTCTGGTGCTAAGAAGTACTTCAACATTCAGTCGGGCGAGACTTATAAGATTCGTTTCCGTCAGGAGTTGACTGAGGATTCAACTAATTACAGTGAAGAGGCTGGTACTGGTATTATTGTGCCGGTTATTACTTCACCGATTAACTGGAAGTGGCGTTGTGCGTCTACTGCTAGCATGGAAGAATTTGGTTATCGTTGTTGGGCAACTGAGCAGGTTCCGCAGGATGGGCGTTGGAAGCCGAAGCCTCACCTTCTTATCAACATTGCGGTTGAGATTGACGGTGTGTGGGAACCTAGAATTCTTGACACTACTTTTAACCAGCGCCATGTTGGTATGATGTTGATGGAATACGCTAAGGAGTTTGGCACTATCACTAACCAGACTTTCAAGTATGGCCGTACTGGTTCCGGTGCTCAGGATACTAACTATAGTTTGATTCCGTTAGGCCCGAGCGACCCTGATGCTTCTATTCAGGGTTTAACTATGCATCAGCTTGATAACGTCTACATGACTTTGGGTTATGACAAGCAGAAGCAGTTTTTGACTACTGGTGACCTTGAAGTAGACGGTTGGTAATCTTAACAGTGCGATTGTTGGCTGTGTGGGGGGAGCAATCCCCCCACCTCCAACGGAAAGGGTAGTATGTCTACTATTTGTCTTGACCTTGATGGGGTCGTTGCCGACTTGGTTGGCGGAATTAATAAAGAACTAGATGTTCGTGGCTTGTCTGATTTTGATTATGCTCATTGGATTGTTGGTGTGTTTGAGGATGATTTGACGAGGGAGATTTTTCATCGTGGTGTGTTTTGGAAGAATTTGAAGCCGTTTGTTGATTCGTGGTATGCGGTGAATGATTGGTGGGCTGTGGGTCATGATGTGTTTTTTGTGACTGCTCGTTATTCTGATGTGTCTAGGCGTTGGGTGCGTCCTTGGTTGGATATGTGGAATGTTCAGTATTCTGATGTGTTTTTTACTGATATGGGTGATAAGGCTGGTTTGGTGAAGAGGTTGGGTGCTGAGTTTATGGTTGAGGATAATCCTTATGAGGCTAGGAAGATTGTTGAGGCTGGGACGGATTGTTTTTTGATGCGTGCTTGGTATAATTCTCAGTTTTGGGATGATTTTGATACTATTGGTTCTTTGTCGGAGGTGGTTGTTGATGGCAGGTAAGTCGTATAGGCTTTCTTCTGGGGCTAGTGTTGTTTTGGGTTTGTCGCCGGTTGTGTTTATGTTTTTGTGGAATTGGCGTGTTGGTCTTGGTTGGGTTGTGTTGTTTTTGTTTTCGATGAGGGAGTCTGTTGATGACTGATTTTGTGCATTTGCATTGTCATTCTGAGTATTCGTTGTTGGATGGTATGTCTCGTCCTGAGGATATTGCGTCGATTGCGTCGTCTAATGGTCAGTTTGCTGCTGCGATTACTGATCATGGTACGATGGGTGGTGTTTTGAAGTTTCAGGATGCGTGTGATAAGGCCAATGTTCGGCCTTTGTTTGGTATTGAGGCGTATTTTGTTCCGTCTGTTGGTTCTGATTCTGATTCTAAGGCTGAGCGGTTTCATTTGATTTTGCTGGCGAAGTCTAATGAGGGTTTGCAGAAGTTGTTTCGTGCTAATCAGGTTGGGTGGAGGGATAATTTCTATTATAAGCCTCGTCTTGATTTTGATTTGTTGGAGGATTTGGTTGATGGTGATGTGATTGCGTTGTCGGGTTGTATGGGTGGTGCGATTTCTAAGGCTTTGGAGCGTGGTGATCATGCTGAGGCTGAGAGGTTGTCTGAGCGGTTTATTAAGATTTTTGGTGATGATTTTTATTATGAGGTTCAGGCTTGGAATCCTGCTTCGTTGAATGATGGTTTGATTGATTTAGCTTCGTCTTTTGGTAAGAAGGTTGTTGCTACTGCTGATTGTCATTTTCCTTCTGCTCATGATCGGCATGATGAAGAGGTGTTGTTGATGGTGTCTCAGTATCCTTCGTTGAATGCTGCTCAGTTGCGTCATGCTAAGGAGAATCTTGCTGGTGGTGGTGATGTTACTGAGAAGATGAATCGTATGTATCCTGATCGTTTTTTGAGGTTTGATCGGATTAATCCGTATGTTGCTCCTGCTGGTGAGGTGTTGTCTTGGTTTCAGGAGAAGGGTTATGATCGTCCTGAGTTTTTGGAGAATACTGTTGAGGTTGCGGATAAGTGTGCTGCTCGTTTGGAGAAGCGCAAGAATTTGTTGCCTAAGTATATGAAGGCTTTGGATTCTGATGAGTATTTGCGTGAGTTGTGTTTGACGGCGTTGACTGATTTGTGTTTGGATAATGATGTTTATTTGAGTCGTATGGATGAGGAACTTTCTGTTATTGCTCGTCTTGGTTTTTCTGACTATTTTTTGATGGTTTGGGATTTGGTTAAGTGGTGTGATCGTAATTCTGTTGGTCGTGGGACTGGTCGTGGTTCTGTGGGTGGTAGTTTGGTTGCGTTTTTGCTTGATATTTCTAAGGTTGATCCTATCAAGTATGATTTGTTGTTTGCTCGTTTTTTGAATCCTGATCGTAATGATTATCCTGATATTGATTTGGACTTTGAGGATAAGCAGCGTGAGCGTGTGAAGGATTATTTGGTTGAGCGTTGGGGTTCTGATAATGTTGCTGCTATTGCGACGTATGGTGTGTTTAAGCCTAAGTCTGTTGTGAAGGATGTTGCTAGGGTTTTTCAGGTTCCGTTTGATGAGACTAATAGTGTGACTCCGTTTTTTGAAACTTTGGAAGAGTTGCAGGCTACGGATAAGGGCAAGACGTTTATTAAGAAGTATCCTGATGTGTTGCCTATTGCTAAGAAGTTGGAGGGTAGGATTCGTAATACTGGTATTCATGCTGCTGGTATGGTTGTGTCTGCTGTTCCTTTGACTGAGGTGTGTCCTGTTGAGACTCGTAAGGGGTCGTCTGAGAATCGTGCTGTTGTTACGTCGTTTGATATGGAGGATGCTGAGTCTGTTGGGTTGATTAAGGTTGATATTCTTGGTTTGAAGACTGTTTCTGTTATCAAGGATTGTATTGATAAGGTTAGGGAGCTGTACGGTGTTGATGTTACTGATGCGTCGCTTGGGTTGGATGATCCGGCTGTGTTTCAGAATTTTAATGAGGGCAATACTGTGGGTGTTTTTCAGGCTGATGCAGCTGCTTATAGAAACCTCATTGATCGTATGGGTATTGATGATTTTAATGATTTGGTTGTTTCTAATGCGTTAGTGCGTCCGGGTGCGTTGTTGTCTCAGGGTCAGGCTTATATTGATTGTAAGAAGGGTGAGGCGACTGCTAAGTATCCGCATGAGGTTGTGAAGCCTATTTTGGAGGATACGTATGGTACGGTTATTTTTCAGGAGCAGTTGATGCAGATGGCTGTGTTGCTTGCTGATTTTTCTTGGTCTGAGGCTGATAAGCTTCGTAAGATTATTGGTAAGAAACGTGATGCTGCTGGTTTTGATGAGTATAAGGAGAAGTTTTGTAGTAATCCTTATTTGACTCGTCGTCAGTCTGAGAAGATTTGGTCGGAGTTTGAGTTAGCGTCTTTGTATATGTTTAATAAGTCGCATGCTGTTGCTTATTCGATGTTGTCGTATCAGACGATGTGGTTAAAGATTCATTATCCTAAAGAGTTTGTGTGGTCGATGTTGTATAATGAATCTGAGAAGGGTAAGATTACTGCTTATTTGATGGAGGCTAAGCGTCTTGGTATTCAGGTTCTTCCTCCTGACGTTAATTTGTCTGGGGAGTATTTCACTATTGATGAGGCTGGTATTCGGTTTGGTTTGAGGAATGTAAGCGGATGCGGTAATAGTGCAATCAGTGAGATTTTTAAACATCGTCCGTTTGGGTCTTATGATGAGTTTATTAATAAGTGTTCTAAGCGTCATGTCAAGGCTCCGTTGCGTGAGAGTTTGACTAAGGTCGGTGCGTTATCTGGTATCGGTCATGATGGCGGTTTTGATCATGAGCGTTATTATTTGCCTATCCTTGGTTTTGCTATTGGTATGGGTGAGGGTGATAATGAGATTGATCAGGTTGTGGAACCTATTGAGGGGTTTCATGAGATTTATTCGCCTTTGAGAATTATTAAGGGTGTGGTCAGGTCTACTAAGAAGACTCCGAAGTATTTGCGTGTTGAGATTGAGGATCAGTCCTCGTCTGTGTCGGTGTTCTGTGACAGGAATACTGAGATTGCTAATCGTGATTTTGGTTATTTTGTGATTGGTGATAGGACGATGCATATGCATTGCGATGCGTATGATTATGTTGGTTCTGATCTGTATGATCTTGCCATGTTGATGCGTAAGGGTAAAGAGCATGATTACTCTTGGTTGTATGACACTGGGCTGGGTGACGCTTCTGCTGAACGGAGCTTGTTGTATATCTTTTCTGCTAGGGAGTTTACAACTGGTAAGGGTAAGGATATGTCAAACTTGTATGCTTGGGATGGTGAGCGCACTTTGAAGATTGTTGTGTTCCCTTACTTGCATGGCAAAATTCGTCATTTGGTTGGTAAGACTGGATGGCATGCTGCTAAGCTGAAGAATGTTAAAGACTTGGAGGCAGCTACGAGACTTGATTCTTATACTTTGGAGAACGAGAACTCTCTTATCACTATTGATAATTACATTCAGAGAAAGGGGCTTATTAAGCCATGACATTAGAGCAATATCAAGACATTTGGGTTAACGGTGCTGTCAAGAAGGCTGGCATCCGTGACTGTGAGTCTAGATGGGAGATGATGAAACCTGAGTTCGATAGGTGGCATAGGCCGTTTACGGTGTTGGACTTTGGTGCTAATCTTGGTTACTATTCTTTGCGTCTTGTTGAAGAGTATGACTGTACTGTTGTTGCTGTTGAGAGTATCTATACTGACTGGTTGATGGAGGTGTTAGATGAGAACAAGCAGGACAGGGTGATTCTTTTAGATAAGAAGTTTACTCTGCAAGATATTCAAGCCCTTGCTGAAGTTGAGCATTTTGATCTTGTTCTTGCTTTGTCTGTCATGCATCATGTTGAAGGCGGTACGTTTGAAGAGATTTTAAATGCGTTTGTGTCTTTGGGTGACGTTCTAATTTCAGAGGTTGCTTTGGAAGGTCCGGCTTGTGGTCAGACTATTGTTAAAGATACTTATGTGCCTAAGGGAGCAACGGTTCTTGGTAAACCAAAGTCTCATCTTGATGGGTCGGAGCGAACTCTTTTTGTTTCTCATCACAAGAAGAAGACTTTAGAGAAGTCTTATCTTGGTACGCCTTTGCGTGATACAAAGATAAATATCCATTCTGATTATTATCATAAAGAGATAATGAAGGCTGGAACGATTCGCCTTTGGAACCGTGGGATTAACTTGAGGACGTTTCTGGACATGGGCGGTGTCGTTCCTAGCGCCGATAAAATTGTAGATATGTGTACGGCTTCCAAACCTGACTTCATGAATGGTGGTATGATTCATGGAGACCTCACGGTTCACAATGTCATCTTGCAGGGGGACGACGTGAAGTACATCGACAGTCTTGATGTGAGAAGGCATGTTGAGGATGATGATGTGTGGTTTGAAAAGATGGTTAAAGAAATAGAAAGTTACAGGAGGTAATATGTTATTTATTGATAAGCGTAAGGGGGATGTTGTCCCTACCCATGAGGTTATTCCTACACCTAGTATTGGTTTGAATCGTGCTTTGGGTGGTGGTTTGTATACTGGTGCTACTCATTTGTTTTGGGGTACGCCTTCTGTGGGTAAAACGACGATGTGCTTTAGGATTGTTGCTGAGGCGCAGAAGATGGGTTACAGACCTATCATTGTTGATTCAGAGTACTCGTATTCAGAAGAGTATGCTGCTAAGTGTGGTATTGATGTTGATGATGTTGTTTTAATTCAATCGACTGTGGTTGAGGACATTCTTCGGCATTTGATTGGGTATCTGAATCATCCTGATGAGAAACATATCTTCTTGTTTGATAGTCTTTCTAATATCGTTAAGGAAGAGTTTTACGACAAGCCTGATGGCGGTAAGGCTATGGGATTGCAGGCTCGTTCGCAAGGTTACTTTTTGCAGAAGCTTGTCAACCATCTTCACAAGGAGAGAAATATCATGTTGTTTGTTGCCCATCAAACGGTGGATTTGAGTGGTATGTATGCTGTGATGAAGGCTAAGATGGGTAACACAGTGCATCACAATATGCATAACATTATTAAGCTTTTCTTGTCTATGTCTCAAAAGGAGATGGAGCGTGAGGATCGTACTAATAAGATTATGAGTCAGCGTGCTACTTGGACTATTGAGAAGACGAAACAGTTACCTACTATTGGTACTCAAGGTTACTACTACGTTCTTCCTCAGGAGGGTCGAATTGACGCTGAGAGGGAGTTGATTGAGATGGCTGTTGAGAATGACATCATTCAGCGTAGGGGTGCTTGGTATTCTTACGGTGAGCAGAAGTGGAATGGTACTTCTAATATTGAGTTGACTGAGGATCAGGTTGACGAAATCTATAAGGAGTTAGTTAGGTGAAAAGAGATGAAGGGCAAGAAGCAAAAAGAGATAAAGCAAAGCCGGTTAAGAACTCTGGTAGAGGTTTTAGAAAGGGAGATGCGACTTTTCATCGTTTCCTGCTTGACTATAAGCATAATGGTAGCAGCTTCACTCTTAGCAGGACTGCGTGGATAAAGCATCGTAAGGATGCTTGGCGAAGCCAGTACAGATATCCTTGCATTTCTGTTGTGTTAGGTGATGATTCCGATACCAAGGTTGCTATAATTGATTGGGAAGTATTTAAGGAACTGATCCGTGACTCCGATTACGAATGAAGAACTGTATTCAACTGCTTTTTACTACCTTGTTGGTGTGATTAGTGGTATGGAAGATTATGACGATATCGCTGAGGAAGAACTTGTTTACTTCTTTCTTGGGAGGGCTGAAGACATAATCTTTGAGCGTCGTAGTCGTAATGAGGAAGTTTGAGAAGCACGGTATTCTTGGTTGGGTGGCAACTGCTTTGATTGTTTCTGCTTATGACTATTGGGCTTTGCATTTCAAGAAGCAAACTATGTCTGCTGCTTTTAAGAATGGTGCGTATAGAAAAACAACTTCCGTTCCGGTTTTGCTGGGTTGGGCTATTCTGACTTGGCATTTGATTCATCCTACAAGGATGAGAAAAACAGACATTATGTCTGTGCTATTAGATAGGAAAACTTTTGAGTAACTTTTATATTGATATAGACAGGATTGCTGAGATGATGGGCGATCAGTCCGAAGAGTTTGTCGAATGTATGAAGATTGTGCAGGATATTATTGAGCGCCCTGATCATTATGTTGGTGGTCAGGCTATCAAGTATGCTAATCAGTTAGCTGCATACAGGACAACTATGATTATTAAGTCACAAATCTTTAAGCGTAAGTCTACCTTAATGGATAGTGATGATAAATTTACTAACGACATTTGGAAAACAATGTATGAGGCTTTGGGTGAGAATATTAACGTATTAAAACTTTCGGCTAGAAATGGAGTACATGGATGAAATCATTAGACGCTTTGCGTAACAAGGTTGAAGAGAAGACTGCTGTTGTAGAAGGCGGTGAGTTGACTGGTAGCGACTTAGAAGATTTGTTGTGTAAGAAGGTTGATGAACACTTAGAGGAAAGAAATGAGCCTATCTACAAAAAGGTTGACTACTTTAGACCTAGTTCGACTAACCAGTGTGCTAGGTATTGGTGGTACATGTTCGATGGGGTAGAGTACACACCTTCGTTCGCCCCTCAGACTTATCGTATTTTTGATAACGGTCATGCTGTTCATGACCGTTTGTATGGTTATTTTAGAGGTCTGGGTATTCTAGTTGAGGAAGAGTTGCCTGTTTCTAATGATGATCCGCCTATTCAGGGTACTGCTGACGGAATTATTGATTTAGATGGTCACAAATTGATTGAGCTTAAGTCGATTTCTGCTGAAGGTTTCTATTATAGGCAGATGTACCACAAGCCTTCTGACGATCATATTCGTCAAGCTAATTTGTATATGCATTGTCTTGGTTTAGATAGTGGATTTGTGATTTATGAAAACAAAAATAATCAGCAAATTTTACCTATTTATATCGAACGTGACGATGTTTTTCTTGATAAACTGTTTAAGAAGTATAGAAAGATATACAAGTCTGTTGAGGATGGTGTAATGCCTGATCGTCCATACAAGCGGACTTCAAAGCACTGCGCTAAGTGTGATTTAGCGTCTTTGTGCTGGTCGGAGAATTCAATTGAACAGGAGTACGAGCCATTCTGATAGGATAGAATGTAGTAATGAAGAGTGCTCTAACACTTTCATCCCCAAAACGTACAATGCGGTGTTTTGCTCCCCTGATTGCAGGAGAGTCGTCACAAACAAAAGGTTGCTTGAAAAGTACTACGAGGCTAAAGAGCGTAAAAACTCCTCTAGGGTGTGCGATACTGACGGTTGCAGCACTATCTTGTCTCGTTATAATAAGGAAGACATTTGTGAGCGTTGTAAAAGGGAGCGTTATATAAAAAGACTTGTCTCATGGGGGTGGGATGAAAAGAAGTTGAGAGATGAGTATAAGTAAGCTTGTTAGTTCTATGAAGTCTAATAGGCTTATTTCTATTGATCCTTCTTCGCATTCTCTTGCTTGGTGTGTTATTGATCTTGATATGGGTAAGTTTGATATTGTGGCTACTGGCAAGATTGATTTTAAGGACAAGAAAGAGATTTCGAGTAAGCTGAAAGTTATCAGAAAGGGTTTGCAAGATGTTTGGGAAGACTATGGTTACAGAAGGGCTTGTATTGAACAATCTGTCTACATTCAGAATTTTCAGTCTAGCAGGATTATTTCTTACATTATTGGCTACAGTTGGGGTGTGTTAGATGAGTATTGTGACAGCGTTGTTGATTGCAGCCCTCTTGTCTGGAAGAATAAGATTGGATACAGAAATGTTACAAAAGAGGATAAGAAGAGGATTGAGAAAGAGCACGGTCCAAAGGGTTTACAGAAGAGATTCACACAGGAACGAAAAGATCGTGTGAAAAAGATTGTCGATAGGTTTTGTGGTGGTTCAACTGAAGATGAGGACATAAACGACGCAATCGGTATTGCCATGTGGTATTATGTTGATCATGGCTATGGAACCGTACAAAGATAAGGCATGGCTGTACGAACATTATGTTAAGAAGCGGTTGAACTTAACTAAGATTTGCGAGATTTTGAAGAAGTCATACAATATCGAGATGACACCTCAGGGTGTCTATAACTGGGTTAAGAAGTATGACTTGTTAAAATATCGTGGTAAGGGAAGAAACCTTGCTGCTACGTCGAATAGGAGACCTAAGTCCCCAATGCAACAAGAGGTTGAGAGGCGTAGGAGGGAGCAACGTAAAATGACTCAGAAAAGAAAGAAGGGTATGGGAAGATGAAGCGGACAGTTTCAACAAAAGATATTTACACGTTTGCGAAGCTGGATATGATTTATAATCAGGTTCGTGTGATTGAGGCTAAGCAGAATGAGACTAAGTATAAGTGTCTTGGTTCTGGTGAGTGCTGTAGTATTGGTCTTACTATACCGATGGCTGAGTGTGCGAATATTGCTTTTCGTTTGAGGCAGGAATATTATTTGGTTCTTGAGGATAAGGGGCAGGATGCTGCCGATTCTTGGATGAAAGATGTTACTGATGCATTGGTGGAGCGGATGTATGATGATAGCTGGAAGATGGGTGGAGAGAGTGATAAGAAGTGTGCATTCTTTAAGAATGGCTGTACTATTTATGGTTACAGACCTATGGTGTGCAGGACTTTTGGGACTATCACTACTGTAGATAATTACTGTCCTCGCATTAGGAATGCTGCTGGTGGTATTGATTATTATACTGGTGGGGCTGTTGAGAAGGTCGTTAAGCAATATCAGGATGCTTTGAAGGAGTATGCTGAGGGCAAGAATGAGGCTTATGATGTCGTTGTATATATGCCTCTGGGTGTTTTGAGTTTTCTACTTCCAGACGATGAGCTTGAGGCTCTCGCTGAGAAGACCGATCCAAAGTTTTGGAAGGCTGCCGATGGTTGGTTTAACTATCGTGTTCAGTTTGTGAAGGAGCATGGTTATGCTGTTGAGCATCTTAACGAGCAGGCTGTGTCTATTGGTAGAGAATTACGATTCAACCCGGAGGATTGATGTTTGAAGTTGCTTGGATAGATAACTATAATATAAACTCTTCTACCACTAATGGTTACACTTATGCTTCACGAAATTTAATTCGTGAGCTAAGTAAAACAAATTTGATGGTTCATACCCATGAGGATTATTTAGATGACTTGAATCCTCCGAAGTTGCCTGAGGGTATGGGTTATTTTATCAAGTTTGATATTGATTTTGTTGATGTGCTTATCAACAATCAGTTACCTGCTCATTTTCTTAAACCTTTTGGTTATGAAGGTCTTAATGTTGGTTTCTGTTATTGGGAAACGACTAGGCTTCCTATGCATTTTGTTTCTGAGTTAAACCAGATGGATGAGGTGTGGACTACTTCCAAGTGGGCTAGGGATGTGTTTATTGACTCAGGTGTTGATGTTCCTGTTTTAGATTTTAATCTTGGTGTAGACACAAAGACGTTCGGGTTGCAAATAGACGATCCAGACTCCCCTTTCACTTTTATGTCTATTGGTGGTCCTTCTACTAGGAAGAACAGTCAGATGGCCGTAGATGCGTTTTTAAAGCTGTTTGACGGCAATATGGACTACCGTTTGATTCTTAAGAGTTCTGGGCCTCCTGATGCGAGGTTGATTTATGATGGTCATAATTATGGGTTTGTTGGCCAGCATCCTCAGATAGAGGTGGTTGATTACGAACTGTCTGAGCAGGAGTTGTCTGATTTTTATCATCAGGCTCATTGTGTTATTTATCCGACCAGCGGTGAAGGTTGGGGTATGATGCCGTTCCAGTCTATTGCTAAAGGCATTCCTACTATTTGCACTGATGCTACTGCTTGTACAGAGTTTGCGAATCTTTCTATTCCTCTTGATTATTCTTGGGGTACTGACAATATGTCTGGCATTTATGCTGGCAATGGTGAGTGGGCTATACCAAATTTTGATGATTTGTGTGATAAAATGTTATATGTAGCAAAGAACCATAGTGAAGTCAAGGATTTCACAATGCAGGGCGCTTGGTTGATTAGAAATAATTACAAGTGGTCTGACGTAGCTGTTGATTACTACAACGCAATTATTGATTTGGTTTACTGATGAGCGATATCGAAAAAACACCCAGCAAGTCCATTATAGACAAGGTTCGTGATGTAGAAGAGACTGGTCTTCTTCACATCAAGGGTTATAAGAATAATGAGATCGCAAGCCTTTTGGGTATTAATATTACTGAAGTTAAGTACAACATTGAAGAGTACAAGAAGATTATTAATCAGCAGGCTGAGGCTGATCCTTATTTTCTTGAGAGGGTTCAGTACAACACTATCAAGGCTCTTACTGAGTTTGATGAGTTATCAAAAGAGGCTTGGGAGACTATCTCTATTGCAACTGATCACGGCATGGTGTCTGCTAGGATTCAGGCCATCAAATTAGCTGGTGAGCTAGCTAAGAATAAAGCTCAGCTTCATAAGCTGTTGGGTACTCAGAATTCTGACGGAGACTATATTGCTCGTATGCAGAAGGCGGAGTCTGTTAATGGAATCCTATCTAGAGTTCTTCGTGATGTTATTGCTAAGTTCCCAGAAGTTGCTGATGAGGTTAGAAAAGAACTGGCTATAGCTTTTGAAATTATGGATGAAGAAGAACCTATTGATGTGGATGTTGTGCCAGATGAAGAGACAGGGAATTTTCCCAATTAATGTCAGGAGAAGAGAGTGGATTTTTTCGCAAGTAATGTCAGGGGAAGAGAGGGCTTTTTTGCCTGTTATATGTCTGGAGGCGTGAATGTCTGATTTCATGTCGATGAATCTTGAGTTTAATGATTTTGATCGCCTGCTTAGACAAGATGAATTGAGCGAAGAAGTAGTCCCAATTCAAACTTTTGTGCAAGATAAAAAGTTTCTTGGTTTGCCTCCTTTGTCTGATATACAATTGGAGGTAGTCCGGCACAGCACTCAAATACTTAAGAAACCGACTTTGATGAAACTTCTTGGTGAAGAAGCTGGTGCTGAGTGGTATAGTAAATATACTGACAATGAAGTTATCTGCATGCTTGGCAAAGGCAGTGGCAAAGACCACTGTGCTAGAATCTCTATTGCCTATAATGCTTATCAGCTTCATTGTTTGCGTGATCCTTTGAATTACTACGGAAAGGCAACGGGCGTGTATATTGACCTGTTGAACCTTGCTGTTAATGCCCAGCAAGCTCAAAGAGTGTTCTTTGAGCCTTTGAAAAACTTGTTGTTGTCATCTCCTTATTTTAATGAAGTTGGTTTTGAGCCTAGAGTTTCTGAGATTTTCTTTTTCTCTAGACCTGTTCGATGCTTCTCAGGTCACTCTGAAAGTGAAGGTTGGGAGGGATATGAGGTTTTAACTATCATTCTTGACGAGATTGCTGCTTTCAAAACTGATGCGGAGTTAAAAGGGGAAACTAGATCAAAAGGTTCTGCTTCTGCTATTTACAATATGAGTAAGTTGTCTGTCATGTCTCGTTTCCCTGAGGTCGGTAAGGTAATCCTTTTGTCATTCCCAAGATATAAAGGTGACTTTATTCAGCAGAGATATATAAATTCTAGGGAAAAGAATGAACCTAAAACTTGGTCTATCAAAGCTGCCACTTGGGAAGTCAATCCGACTATCAATCGGGAGGACTTGGAATCCGAGTATATCAGAAATCCGGTGGAAGCACGCGCTAGATTTGAATGTGAACCACCAAATATGGAAGATGCTTATTTTCGTAACCCCGATCTTGTTCGTGAAGCTTTTAGTTATCATGATAATCCTATTAATTCTGAAGGTCACTTTGAACCTTGGTTTAATAGCACAGATGGTCATTCTCGTTATATACATGTAGACCTTGGTTTAAAGCGTGACCGTGCTGCTTTAGCGATGAGTCACTGTACTGGATTTAAGGAAATCAAAACTTCTATGGGTGTCGAAACCTTACCTGTAATCAATGTTGATTTTGTTCATTCTTGGGAAGCAAGTCCGGGTGAAGAAATTAACTTTGCTTCTGTGAGAATGATGATCGTTGATCTTTGTCGTAAGTTTGATGTAAGAAAAGTTACGTTTGACCGATGGCAGTCTGTTGAGATGGTTCAGTCTCTTAGGTCGCAAGGTATTTATGCTGACTTCCATAGTGTTAAGAAGTCTGACTATGACACTTTAATGACTTCTATCTATGACAAGAGACTGCGTGGTTATTGGAATGAGCTACTTGTAGAAGAAGAGTTGCTTAAGTTGAGATTGTTTAGTAATAATAAGATTGACCACCCTAGTACTGGTACAAAGGATTTGGCTGATGCTGTTGCTGGTTCTGTTTTTAATACTGCGCAAAATATGGTTGCAGAGGAAGAAATCGATATCGAGTTGTGGTATCCTGATGAGGTCGATGATGACATGCCTGAATTTGGAACTGTGCAGATTATGAATACTGCTACTGGAGAGTTCCAAGACGGGTTCTCTAAGACAAATTATAATACAGAAGAATTTACAAACTTTATGGAGGAATTATAATGGAAAATCAAGTAGATATTGATGCTGTGATCAACAATTTGGCTCAGAAGGTTACTGCGCTGACTGTAGAAAACTCTGTTCTGCAAGCCAGAGTGCAGACTTTGGTTGCTCAAATTAATGGTGACAACGAAGATCCTGATTCCGGTTCAGATCTTTCCTGAGCCTCAAGCTGAGTCAGCGCCTGATTAGCACATACTAAACTGGCTGAGTATTCAAAGCAATTTCGTTGGCGTGTCCTCCGCTGGATAAACAAATTCAGAAAAAAGGTAGGACATAGGCAAATCGCCTGACTCAAACCTGCTAGGCTGGCTCTGTCGGATTGGAGGTCTGCATCTCCAATTCCAAACACAAATAAAAACCAAAAAACAAAGGATAGAAAAAGTAATGAACACTTTCAATATCAAGCCAGTTGACTCTTTCCCTACGATTACTCGTAGTCGTGCAAGTGAAGCATTGAAGCAGATTATTGATACTCTTATTGAGTCTGCTGAAAAGGGTCAAGTGTTCTCAATTGAGAATGTTGAGGCTGGTAATGTGTACAATTCAATGCAGCAGAGAATTCGTACTCAGGCTAAGAAGCATAACTTGAAGGTTATGATTTCCTTTGACAAGGACAATAGCACTCTGTACTACAAGGCTACTCGGGCTGGCAATGTTGTTGTTGCTACCGCTGAAGTTGCAGAAGAGAAGCCTGCTGCTAAGAAGGCTGCTGCTAAGTAATTTTACTTTTAGAAAAAGCGAAGAAAAGGGGCGGTCGCAATGCGACCGCCCCTTTTTTCGTGTATACTTGCCTGCATGAACGATTCCCCAATTCAAACAGAAGAACAAAGTATCGAGATTACTAGTGATCAAATTAGCTCTTGGTATCCTATGATTGCTATTCCTTGTTACGATCAACAAGTTACTGAGCCATTCTTTATGTCTATGATGAAATCTGTGATGCAGTTTAAAGATTATGGTCTTAATTTTGCGGTGAGCACGGTTTCTGATTCTTTGATTACAAGAGGTCGCAATAGCCTTGTCGCTAAGTTTCTTGCTAATCCTGAATTTACCCATCTGATGTTTATTGATGCGGACATTGGTTTTGATCCTGCTGATATCATGAAGATGTTGTGGCATGACAAAGACATTGTTACTGGTTCTTACCCTATTAAGAACATTGATTGGGATAAGATCTCCTCTCTTGTTAAGAGTGGTGAACCGACCTCTAGTTTGATGTCAAAGTCTCTTCGTTATGTTGTTAACCCTGTTAAGGGCAGTAGTGGTGAAGTTATTGTTGATAATGGAGCTATTAGAATCTATGATGCTGGCACTGGGTTTATGTTGATTAAGCGTGAGGTTTTCTTGAAACTTATTGAGAACTATCCTAATCTTAGATACAAGGATGACACTGGTTCTTTAAGTAAGGAAGAGATGGAATGGACTTATAATCTTTTCTCAGATTACATTGACGAAGATGGTCGTCTGCTTTCTGAAGATTATGGTTTCTGTAGATTCTGGCAGAATATTGGTGGTGAAGTTTGGGTTGATCCTGCTATTGATATGTTGCATCTTGGTCGCATGAGATACTCTGGTCGTATGCTTGATTTTCTTCAAACTGTTGCGAAGCCTAATCCTGAATGAAAAACTTTTGCACGAAGAGAACGATATACTAAACTTATGAAAATAACGAGCCGTAATGTGCTTGGTGTTTTTTATTTCGGGTAAAAGTTTGTAGTAATGAGATTGGTTCTGATATATATTAAATTTTAGATATCATTTCCCCCTATTTGATTCCCGCAAAAACAAAAACAAAGCGTTTGGCAAAGGCATTTGACGATACATCGTCAAATGCCTTTGTTGCATGTTTGGGCAAAGTCTTTGTGCAAAGTCTTTGTGCAAAGTCTTTGTGCAAAGTCTTTGTGGCAGGCAGGCGATTAGGCAGGCGATCAAGCTTTGGGGTAGGCTTTGGGCTAGGCAGGCAGTTAGGCAAGAAAATTAGATTTGTTCTTGTCTTCCTTGCTTTGTGTTTTCAGGCGGATTAGACTTGAGTGCGAAGCACGAAAGTTTTTGATTTACCACCTGATTTCCCAAATCCATTCCCAACTCCATTCCCAAACGGAAAGGCAAAACCAAATGCATTTCATATCCGAATCCCAAATCCAACGCATCAAAGATGCGATTATCGGTGTCAATATCAAACTTGGTGACATTGACTATGGCATTATCACAGAGATTTCCGTTGAGGTTGACAATGGCAATCCCACTATCTATGCCGATACCGATGCTGGTTTTTCTTTCAATGCTTTTCAGGTTTACCAGATGTATCGCAATCTCTATGAGAATGTACCTGACAAATTTTTCCCCGATGGTTCTGACTATGCCAAAGCGCAGAGTGCGCCAAAGTCAAAGGCAAAGGGTGGTGGTGGTGCTGTCAATGCTGCTGCTATGCCAAAGCATGCTCGTATCGGTGAAGAAACTATTGACATCTCAAAGCGTCCCGGCTGAGAAAGGAATATGACAATGGATAACACAAAGCGTAAGATTGTTGCTCTGTCTTCTGTGAATGTGAAGACTCGTAGTAAGCGAAACAAAAAGCTGAAGAAATGGACTCCGGTTCTGAACTGGGAAAAGCCTGACTTGCCTGATTCTTATTGGGATAAGAATGGGTATGGGCAACCTACTGAGGAAGATTTTGAGTTTGTCAAAGAACAACGTGAAGCGTCGCTTGATGCTCAGAATAAAGATATTGACAGGCAACTAGAACTTTTGGGTGTTCGTATTCAGAATATCAATGCTGTTCGTAATCAGAAAGAAGTAAGGATCAAGTTGTGAATATTCATCGTCAAAAGAATATCAATACTCTTGTAAAGCGTTTTGGTTGGACTGAAAGCTTTGCTTTTGAGTTTCTGATAGAGTTTCGTTATTGCGGTAGCTTCTATAATGCTTATGAACAGACTTTACAGTCTGTTTCTTTGAATCCAAATCAAAAGCCGGATGAGAATCCATTCAAGAAGGGAAGTTGAAATGAATAGGAAAGATGTAATCAAGTCATTGACAAAGCGTTATGGTTGGACTGATCGTTTCGCTGTAGAGTTTCTTTCAGAATCTCGCTATGCTATGAGTTTGTATCAGGCTTATGAAGATGCTTATAACTCGATTTACATTTACAATACGACTGATATGCCGGAATACAATAATCCGTTTATTGACGAAGTTGTTCAGGAAGGAAATTGAGATGACTGATTTGATGAATGAGTTGAGCCGTAAGGTTATTTATTGGGCAAGAGATAACGCTCCTGATGATCTTTATTATGGTACTCCGTATTCGTATTGCCGTAAGGCTTTCAATATGAGTTTCATTTCAGAAAGTGAGTTTGATGCTCTTGAAAAGTATTATGGTAATCTTTGGCATTATCGGGGTGACTGATGAAACAAATAATTCTTGATGGGAAA
>Ga0181591_10000903_pt1 | contig 24963 bp, 22 predicted proteins | sample 071ome_33_FD_133757 | JGI IMG/M metagenome (GOLD analysis project Ga0181591, IMG submission 133757) | Coastal salt marsh microbial communities from the Groves Creek Marsh, Skidaway Island, Georgia - 071412AT metaG (megahit assembly) | ecosystem: Environmental > Aquatic > Marine > Intertidal...
GGTTCTGACACTTATGTGATCAATGAAATTACAAATACGACATCTGCTAAAGTTCTTGGGACTGGTCACTCGGTTGGTGCTGGAAATGCATTCCACAAAAAACTGTTCCAGGGTCAAGTTATCGACATGGGTGGTGTTGGTATGCAGGGAGCAAGCAGAACAGTTTCTGTTTCTTCCACAACTCAAGTTAATCTTGATATTCAGGAAACTCTCAATAGCCCATCATCTATCACGGCAACTGCTTTCGTTCGCCTGGCAAAGAACGATGTTCAGGAGGCAACCAAATCTATAAATCGTGGGCGTTATGTTCAACGAACTATTGCTTCTGATACGGCAGGACCATGGAACCTTGGTCTTTCTGATGTGTTTAGAATCGTTTCTGTTCGTAAAAAATCAGGATCAGACTTCACAACGGCAAGTGAAGGCAGCGATGTAACATCGGACTTCTTCTTAGATTCTGGGCAGCGTGATAACTATTATGATCACGGAAAACTAGAACTCAAGAATAGCAGCACATTGACTATTTCTTCCGGTGATCGGTTACTTATTGAGCTAGACTATTTCAGCCATTCTAATAGGGATCGTGGTTTCTTCAACTTCCAATCATATCCTGTAGATGATACATCGCCAACAGGTGCAAACATTGCAACATATGAAGTTCCTATTTTTAAATCAAAAACTTCAGGCGAATCATTCAATCTTCGGGATTGTATTGATTTTAGACCAAGGATCGCTGATACTGCAACCGATACAACTTCGGTTGGTTCTGCATCAAACAACCCAGCAGCATCTACGACATTTGTTGAACCTGCTGGTGGTTTAGATTTCCCATCCGCAGATAGTTTGTTCCAAACTGATTTGAGTTATTACTTAAAACGCACAGATCTGATTATAATGGATAAGGATGGGATTGTTGATAGCGTTCGAGGAATACCATCTAACAATCCTAAAACCCCGCCACCTCCTTCTGATAAGATAATTTTGGCTGAGGTATATGTAAACACATATCCTTCACTTCCAGATGAAATCGCAAAACGGAACAGCAGACCCGATTATGCTAATGGTCTGAAAACCATTAAGAATGAACGGTTCACTATGAAGGACATTGGAGCTATCAGGGATCGTGTTGATCGTCTTGAATATTATACAACATTGTCTCTTCTAGAACAACAGGCTAAAGAACAGCAGCTCAAAGACGGAAGTGGTATTGATCGATTCAAGAATGGTTTCTTAGTCGATGCGTTTACTGGTCATAATGTAGGAAACCCATATGACCAAGATTATAAGATTTCTATTGATCCTGCGAAACGCGAAGCACGCCCACCGTTCAAACTCGATAACATCGAGATGTTCTATAATGCTGCAAACAGTTCAAACATCGTTCGCACTAACGTAACAACCACTGGAGTTTCTAGAGATCAGCGTCTTACTGTCAACACTGGAACATTTTCTAATGGTGAAACGATCACCGACGGAACTCGTACAGCCACTCTTCGTTGGCAAAACGGAACTGGCTCTGGGAGCAGGTTGTATGTAGAAAATGCTACAGGAAACTTCCCAATCGGAGCAACGCTGACTGGTGGTACGAGTGGTGAAACTGCAAATGTCACAGCTGTGCAGGTAACGACTCCTGGTCGCGTTATGACTTTGCCATACACACACACTCTTGTACAAAGACAAAGATTTGCAACGAATACGAGAAATCTTTGCGGCAAATTCTACAATTGGCAAGGTGTATTAACACTATCACCAAATGATGACTATTGGGTCGACACAGTTGAAGCTCCAGAGGTTCAAATTAATTTGGACAATAATTCAGATAACTGGCAAGTTCTTGCTGACGCTTGGGGTACTCAATGGGGCGATTGGGAAACTGTTGCGGTCGGTGCGCCTGTTGCTGTAGGTTCGCCTGTTCAGATAACGAACGGTGGGCGTATAGAAAATGGAGCATTTGTTCAAGATGTTTTCGAACAACAGCAGTTTGTAACGACAACTACATCACAGGCAATTGGAACTCAACTCAGTGTTACACTTGGACAGCAAACTCAATCTATTGGTTCTGTTGTAAAAGATGTTAATATTCAACCATTTATGCGTTCTAGAGAAATTAAATTTGTTGCTCAGGCGTTGAAACCAAATTCTAGGTTCTATGCATTCTTTGATGATGTTAATATGGGCGAATATGTTACTCAAACAAACTCTGCATACGCAAATACAAAAAATGAAGGGTCCGGTTTGGTAGCAGATGCCAACGGAGTCCTATATGGTATTTTTAGATTGCCGAACAATGAACAATTTCGTTTTAGAACTGGTGAAAAGATCTTCCGTTTAAGCGACCACCCCAGAAATGGTCCGGCACTAAGTGCAGCTGAAGCAACATATGCTGCTGATGGTCTGATCACAACAACTCAAGAAACTACAATCGGAACAACTGTTGCTGAGTTAAGTACAGATACAGTGACCAGAACTACTATATCCTCTGCAACAGAAACAACTACAACAGCAGCTGGTCAGATTAGAACCGAGATTCCGCAGCCACCTCCTCCACCACCTGTTGTTAACACTGTTATAATATACCAGAATTGGGAGGAGGAGGTTGAGGAAGATGATAATGGTGATCCGCTTTCGCAGTCTTTCTTGGTTAATACTTTTACACAAGGAAAGGTGAATTCAACATCTGCTTTCTTAACTAAGATTGATTTGTTCTTTTCCAGTAAACACCCAACACTTCCCTTAATTGTAGAAATTCGTGAAGTTGACCAACTAACAGGATATCCAATTAAACGAATGGTGCCGCATGGTCGTGCTATTGTTCCAGCAAATGATATCAATGTTAGTGAAGATGGAACTGCAGTCACACCAATTTATTTCAATGTTCCTGTACATATTCAGGATGGGCGTCAATATTGTTTTATCATGAAACCAGGCGGGAACAACCCAGAGGCTAATATCTGGATTTCGGAACTAGGTGCAAATGATATTGTTTCGGGCGAGCGTGTTTCGAAACAGCCTTTCAGTGGTATGTTATTTGCGTCAGCCAATGACTTGACTTATACACCTCTTCAAGAGGAAGATGTTAAATGTAACATCTACTATGCTGATTTTGGTGGTCTTGGTCAAACTGGCACACTGATAATGAAGAATGAAGATAAGGACTACTTGACTGTTGCTAACCTAACAGGAGCATTTATTAGAACTGGTGAAAATGTTCATGGTGAAACCTATATGAAGGGTGTATTCGTTCCAGGAAACCAAGCCACAGGAAACGTTGCAACAGGCAACACCTATGTGCAAGGCATGGTATCTGGCGCGACAGGTGAGGTTACATATCTCAGTGCAGCTAACAATGAACTTCGTGTAAGAAATGTTTCAACAACTGCTCAATTCAAGGGTGGCGAGGCGATTCGTTTCCGGGTGGGGGCGAGCGCAACTACTTCTCCGATAACTGGTAACTCAACAGGCGGCATCACATCTGCGGTTTATCCGTTTGGAAAAGTTTCATATTACAACAACAAAGGAACGAGCACTTATCTACACCTTGCTAATGTGGCAACGATCAATAGTGGACCTACAACTTCAAACGGAACGCTGTTCTTTGATAACCGTTGGATCAGAGGTCAGGCAAACGGATATATTGCTAAGATTACAAGTCTGGATGCGCTAAACGCTGATGTGATAAACTTCAAGACAGATTATTTCACGCCAACCAATACCTCGATATCTATTGATGGTAAATTTGGAAAACTGAATAATGCTCGTGATACTTCATATATCAGAGTTAATAACAGCGTAGACACTGAGTTTAATGTTCGTCGGAAAATTTATAGCTACAGCCAGGAGCAAGCAAATACTCAACTTTCTGATGGTAGTGCAGAAATCCGGATTAATTTCACTTCAAATAACAGATTAGCATCTCCAGTATTTGATACCCAAAGACTAAACCTAACTCTAATTGAAAACTTGGTGAATGCTAATAGCACTGTTGCAGCTTCCGAAACTAATGTGAAATCTGGTGGTCAAGCATCTGCTCGATATATCACAAGAAGGGTTGCTCTCAAAGAGGGACAAGATGCTGAAGATTTGAAAGTATTCTTGGATGCTTATATGCCACCATCAGCAGATATTCAAGTCTATTACAAAGTTCTTTCTAAGGATGATTCGGATACTTTCGAAGAAACGAAATGGCATCGGATGGCAAAAGATACTGCAAACACAGTTTTCTCGAGCAATGAAGCTAGAAATGACTTTAGAGAGCTTGAGTTTAGTGTCCCATCATATGGAACAGAAAACGCTGGTTTGTATGCTAATACAACATTCAACTCAACGGCAAATGTTCTTCACTATCGTAATAGTGATAATGTGATCTTTGATACATTCAAATATTTCGCAGTGAAGGTTGTAATGACTTCCTCGGATACAACTAATGTTCCTAGAATTAGAAACTTCAGAGCGATTGCGTTACAAAAATGACGAATGATGTAAAAGTAAAAGATGACTTCTATCTTGTCCGCGAGGAACATACAAGAGCTATTTTAAACACAGATAGCAGCTCTTTGGTTTCATATAAAGCGGCAAGAATGAAAAGACAATCGATAGATGAGGCAATCGAAGATATAAATAACGTTAAAGAAGAACTGATAGAAATCAAGTTGATGTTAGCACAACTTGTAGAAAATAGGAGTTAGAAACGTGGCTCAAATAGCAACTGTCGCCCTAACAGATACATTTGACTCATGGCGCATACGAACGAACGGTGTAACAGACCGAATCAATCAATTCGCTGTGAATGAATCTGTCTTATACGCCAATACAGTTTATGCAAACGTCGCCCTGAACGCATCAGGAACAGCGACGGTAACTGGTCTGCTGACTGCTTCAGGGCGAGCAACTGTCGGCACCAATCTTACTGTTTCGGGTAATACCACTCTCGGTGCGTCGGGGAAAACCATCAATACAACTGGAACTTTCAATCACACTGGTTTATTTGATCTTACTGGCGGTGCTGTTATTTCGGCGAACTTAGATATCGCCGACAGTTCATACATCAATATTGGTAACAGTGACGATCTTCAGCTATATCATGATGGCTCTCATAGTTATATAAAAGATGCTGGTGCTGGTAATCTTTACATTGGTGGTGATTCTGCTGTAGTCATACAGAACAGTGCTTTCACAGAAACGTACGCAAACTTTGCTCAAAATGGTGCAGTCACCCTGTATTACGATAATGCAGCCAAACTCGCTACTAAAACAGATGGTGTAGATATCACAGGCGAGCTGCAAACCGATACTCTTGATGTCGATAGCACTGCCGATTTCGCTGATAATATAACAATGAGTGGCAGCTCCAAATCACTAACTCTCAACAATAACATGCTTGATGAGTTTACTGAATTTGCTCGAGCTCTTGCGAACTCTGGAACATCAGTCACACTCGATACCAGTGATAATGTGCAGCAATATACATTAACTGGCAACGTGACATTTACTTTACCAGATCTATCGACTTATCCATCGAACAGTGTCAAGACAATTACAATTATTGTTAAGCAAGATGGCATTGGTTCACGAACTGTAGATTTCAGTGCGACAGATGGCGTTTCTTACAATAATGCATCTAGCGCACCACAACCGACTACAGCCGCAACTAAAGTTTCAATGTACACCTGTGTTGGTGTTGTTGATCTTTCTGAGTGGTTTGTTTCATTGTCGTTCATTGATGATTAATAAGGAGGTTTGAAAATGGCGACTGATACTATCAGATATCATGAAGTTCGAATTTATGCGGAAGATGGTGTTGATGATATCACCGCAATTGAGGAACTTTTTGATACCAATAATGTTGAATATCTATCTATGGTATTTTCATCTGACGCAGTTGACGCATGCAAAGAGCCACTATTAACTTGGCCATTCGGCGATGAAGGAGTTCAAATGGATTCTATGGATTGGCCATGTATCATCTATAAAGATCGTAGATACGAAAATAGTGAAATGTCTTTGGATGTTTGTCATTTTGCACAAACATCTGATGATTTACAAAGTGATTTCTTTGACAAAGTAGAAACCACAGAATAATATAGGAAGAACAATGCCCCTTACAGCCTTCGCATTAATGACTGACCCTATTTTTCCTGGAGGGTCTACCACATTCAACTCCTCTGGAACATATACTGTTCCATATGGAGCGCGTGTAATTACGGTTACAGGCACTGGTGGTAACGGTCAGGCAGGTAACGCTGGAAATCCAGGCACGAATGGTGCTGGTGGTCCAGGTGGTGCTGGTGGTAATGCTGGAACTGCAGGTAGTGCAGGAGCGCAAGGTCAACCTGGAAATCCAGGAAACGTAGGAACTGGTGGTCCTGGTGGTGCAAGAGGCAACGCAGGTAATTCAGGTCAAGCTGGAAATGCTGGCAATCCAGGCACGAATGGAACTGGCGGTCCTGGTGGTGCAGGAGGCAGCGCAGGAAATCCAGGAAACCCTGGCACCGGCGGCGGTGGCGGCGGCGGCGGTGGCGGCGGTGGCGCTCGCAGGAGCATTTACACTTCAGATAAAAATCAATATGCCTCCAACGGTAATCCAGGACAAGCTGGTCAACCTGGTGGTGCTTCTGGCGGCACTGGCGGTGCTGGTGGGTCAGGGGGAGTTGGTGGCAATGGTACCGCAAATCCGCTTGGAACTGGTAATCCTGGTAATCCGGGACAAGCTGGTAGTGCTGGAAATAATGGTTCTGCTGGTTCTAGTGGAACAGGCGCAACTGGTGGTCAACCAGGATTAGGAGGCAACGCAGGAGCTAATGGAAATGCTGGAACTACAGGTGCAGCTGGTAATGGTAGAAACCTAGGACAAGCTGGACTTCCTGGAGGGATAGCCAGTTCCGGAACAGCTGGTGGTGCTGGTAATCCAGGAAACCCTGGTATCGCTGGACCAGCTGGCCAGCCAGGTCTTCCAGGAACAAACGGTGCAAATGGTACAGCAGGCTCATCAGGTTCCGCTGGGCAAGCGAGCACGTTTGGCGGTACTATTTCTTTTGCTGGTGGTGCTGGTGGACCTGGAGGTGCTGGTGGAACCGCTGGAACCGCTGGAACTGCAGGAAATCCAGGTCAAGCAGGTTTAGCTGGTAATGGCGGAACAGGTGGTGCTGGTGGACCTGGCGGTGCAGCAGGCAATAACGGTCAGCCAGGTAACGCTGGAAATCCAGGAACTAATGGACCTGGCGGTGCTGGTGGGGCACGTGGAAATGCTGGAAACCCTGGTGCTTCTGGCAATCCAGGAAATGCAGGAACTAATGGACCTGGTGGTCCTGGTGGCGGTAGTGGAAATGGCGGTGGCGGTGGTACTATTGATGGTAGTACAGGTAGTACTGGTACTGGCGGCTCAGGCGGCGGCAACCCAGGATCTGGCGGCGCTCGCGGCAACAACGCAAATGGACCCAATGGTGGACCTGGCGGTCCTGGTGGTAGTGGTCAAAGTGGTAGTGCTGGAACTGCTGGTGCTTCTGGCAATCCTGGAACTGCTGGTGCTGGAGGATCAGGCGCAAACCCAGGTGGCGGTGGTCAACCAGGTTTAGCTGGAAGTAATGGAACTGCAGGAACTGCTGGTGCAGCAGGAACAGGTGCTCAACCTGGGTTAGCAGGTCAGCCAGGTTTAGCTGGCAATCCTGGAACTGCTGGCGCTTCTGGAACCGCTGGCAGTGCTGGTTCTGGTGCGAATCCAGGACAAGGTGGGCTCGCTGGTCAACCAGGATTGAGCGGAACATCTAACCTCTCAACTGCTTTTGGTGCTACATATTCGGTCACGGTTGCCCCTGGTAAGTCTGTAACAGTATCGTTCGGAAGACAATAAACTCCATTGCCTTTTGGCAAATAATGCTATATAATGGTGATATTATTATTATGCGAGGCTGTGTATGTTCTTTCGTAAAGATCCAGAACCTATCATTGAATTCAAATGTCATCCTGAGATTAAAGGTGTAATCCCTGAACCATACCCTGCAAGAAAACTTATGCCAAATTGGTATAAAAAACTTGAAATGTATCACAAACTGGTTGATGATGATGGAGCTTTGCAGGAAACCCCTACTATAAAAAGATGTCCACCAGTTTTAGATGCATTGGTAACTGGTTGGATTCTTCCACTCGTTTGCCAAGTTGAATTTTCAATAAGGGATAATGGTTCGAGCCTTTCTTGGGTTTTAAACAAAGGCGAATCAAACAAACCACCAGAATTTGCTATTCAATATCACACCCCAGCTCAAGTCAAAGGGCATCCGATGCTTCCGAGAGTGCCAGTGAAGTTTATTAATCATTGGCACATAAAGACACCTCCAGGTTGGTCATGCTTGTTTGTTCCTCCACTCAATCGTGAAGAAAAAAATATAGAACTCATATCTGGTATAGTTGATACAGATGTTTTTCATGAGTACATAAATTTTCCTGGATTCATTATTCCGAATGATATTGAATATTTGAAACTCGAGCAAGGATACCCTCTGATGCAGGTTATCCCCTTCAAACGTGGATTCGAAAAAACTGCAAAAATATCTTCTCTTTCCGAAAGTGACATTGCGTATATGGAAAAGCAAAGGCAGATTAGAAGCACCAGAAACGCATCACAATATCGTGATGAACGTTGGACTAAAAAATGAAATATGATCCACCCTACTGGTTTTGGGATTCTACCATTCCAGTTTCAGTATGTAATTCTATAATTGAATACGGAAAATCATTTGAGTCCACACAAGCAACTGTTGGTTATGGTGAGCAGGGCAGGGTTGATCCAAATATAAGAAAATCCAAAATTTTTTTCTTCGAAGATATTCATTGGATAAATGGTATCTCAAACCAATATTGTGCATTGGCTAATACCTCAGCATGGAACTTCGAAATATCTGGTCAACAATCACCACAGTTTACAATATATCGCCCTGGAGAGTTTTATGATTTTCACACTGATGATAGCACCTTTGCTCCTGTTATGAGAAAACTGAGTGTTTCTATAAATCTCTCCGATCCAAATACATATGAGGGTGGTCAGTTTGAAATGGATCTTGGTGAAGGTCCATTTGTTCTAGAAGAAATGAATAGGCAGGGAACAGTTATAGTATTTCCGTCAGATACACAGCACCGAGTCACACCTGTGACAAAAGGTGTCCGATATTCACTTGTAAATTGGTTCGAAGGTCCAGCATTCAAATGATACCTTTACATCAAGGGACAAACACTTTAGATCTTCATCCGAAGGTTTTAGATGCTATCAAACAGCCTATCGAGTATGGATACTATGGCGATGCGAATGGAAGTGAAGATCTTCGGACGAAAATTTTAGATCACTACAATATCGACTCAGACGACTATGAAATAATATTAACGAGTGGTTCTCTCGCTGCTCTACATCTCATTATAGATAACTGTTATCCGAAATATAAGAACTTCGTCGATATAATTCCAGGATGGCATTGGATAAGATTCATGGCAAAAGATCGTGGATATAGGATATTTCCTGTTCATTCTAGGAAAATAAAGCCAGATGATATCGTTGAAAACTCTATCATCTTTTTAGTAAATGGTCAGAATCCTACAGGATTTGTTTACTCACACGAAGAACTTTACGAGCTTCAGGAAGAAGCGAAAAATAAAAAGAGTATGTTATTACACGATATTGCATACTATGATTTTTTCGAAACTCCATATCCGCTTTTATTAAATGAGGATAACTTTTTAGTCTTTTCATTTTCTAAAGGTGCAGGTCTCGCATCACTTAGGGTGGGTGGGCTTGTTGCTAGTAAAAAGAGTTTTCAAAATATTCCTGAGGCAGTTCCTAATAGAATCGGAATTAATGTGATCGGGGAACGTGCTGCTATGGCATCCCTTGAATATTATGATGAATGGAAGCCAAAAAATATTCAAATTGTAAGGAAAAATCAAGATAGGATTCGCCAAGAGCTTTCTCCTCTTGGTGTAAAGTTTCTTGGACCCGATGCTGTTCATCGCATAGTTTTGACTTTGGATGAAAAGATAGACCCAACTCAGTTTAATCAAAAACTGGTTTGTGAAGGTGTTCAACTTCTTGATATTTCAACAAGAAGTTATGATGTCGGAGTCAAACGCACGAACGATCCACCATTCACAAACTCTTTACAAGCAACTGCAGCAATCAGTGATGAGTGGTTGAATGGATTTCTAGAGAAGTTCAAGAAAGTGTACCAATCTTTATAAATAAGGGCATAGGATCACTTAGGAGCACGAAATGGCTAAAACGATTGTAGAGTTTTCTGGAGGTTTAGATAGCACATATGTTCTTCATGACATATTAACTAATACATCAGATGAAGTTGTTTGTATTCATTTTGATCACTCTAATCACACGCAAACATTTCAAGACCTAGTTTCTCCTGATCTTCAGGTCGATATGCATCAGTATCAAACTGCTCAATGTCGTAAGATTATAAAATGGTGCAATGAAAATATCAGAAGCGTCACCATGATTATAAAATCTTTAGCTGGTATGCAAGAAAATGAAACAACTCTACAGTTCCGCGCTCGTACCTGTGCAAAATATGCTAATGATAATGGTTTTGATAGAGTTGTAAAGGGTGCAGGTGCTAGGAGAGCAGATATTCCATGGAGACTTACTGATAAAAGTGATGCAAGTGCTTCAATATATGCATCTGTTGATGCATCATTCGAAAGCCAAGTTGACGCTGGAAAAACAATAGCATATGAATCGCCTATCATGGATGGTGTTAATATTGTTCAAAGAATAAATGCGCTTCCTTCTGGGTTGTATAATTTGATAGCAGCATGTATTCATCCTCAACAGCTCGCAAACGGTGAGTTTACAACTTGCAAAAACTGTCACAAAGAAGCGTGGCGTGCTTTTGCGCTCGATGCAGTAGATCGTGGGTTAACGACTGCGAATAATTTTGCAACTTGGTTTGTTTCGGATTTAGATAGCAATCCGACTGTTACCTTCCCATTTTATCGAGATGGCGTTTCTGCGAATGTTTCGATTAGCAAGTTTAATCTTATCAATAACCAAGTTCGCCGTGAAATAGATCTTTCATCTAGTACATTTGCGAATACAACACCTTCTTCGAACTCTTATCAGAGATGGAGCGGTACAGGAACCACCAAATATTTTGAAACGATGGACGAACATTATACTTAAATGAAATCGTTTGATGTGCACTTTTGTTATTGCGAAAAATATTGATGAGCATAAAAATCTCCTAGAAGTTTCTAAACGAGGTGGACCAGACTTCACTCGAACTACACATTATGAGAGATGTACTGCAGTTCATAATTTATTACATCTGACAGGAGAAATGACAACTCAACCCTTTATCGAAGGGGATATGCATTATTTTTTGATGGGCGAGGTTTATAACTGGGACAAAGAAAATTGCCACAGTGAGCTTCATTTCATTTCTAAACTTCATCGGAAATATGGCGATCAGTTTATAGATCAAATTGAGGGCGAGTTTCTGATTATTATTATCAACAATCATCCACAAGAGTTTCAAATAGACTTTTACACAGATCCTTGGTCCACACGACAACTTTATTTTTCACCGAGTTGGTGTTTCAGCACGCTGCCTAGTAAAAATAGCACACGTTTGTTACATAATAGAAAATACAAATGGAAAGATAACGAGCTTCACGATCTTGGCAAAATATATGAATGGGATTTGAATCAGCATAAGGACAATTTCGATGACATCACTATTGCATTAGAAAATGCGATAGTTTCGAGGTGGCACAAAAAGAGTGTTTTGCTATTGAGTGGCGGTGTTGATAGCAGTACGATAGCAGCCTGTTTACAAGATCACAATCTTCCTGTCAATATGTTGCATTTTAATTTTGATAATTTAGAAGATAAAGAATCTGTAGAACTTGTCACTAAATATTGTAACAAACATAACTTTATGAAACTCAGCAAAGAAGAAATGCCTTTGGAAACAACTTTGTATAAATCCATTTCGAAATATGTGAGAAAAACAGGAAATCTAGTGATTCTTTCTGGTAATGAAATGGATGGTGTTTGTGAAAACTATAGGAACAAGGAAAGAAGATCGTCACAAACTGAAAACCAGTTTGGTAAATTTCCTGAAAATTTAAGTACGATTTTTCCTTGGTTTCATTTTGAGGAAAACACTGTCAGAAGAATATGTGATGATTGGGAGACCAGTTTTTTATTTCATGGCATTGAAGGAAGAAACTGTTTCTTAGATAAACGTCTGATACAGGAGTTTTTATGGTTGACTCCAAATTTGAAAAATATAAGATACAAAAATTTCATAAAAACATATTTAGAAGAACGAGGTTTACGAATTCCAAATAAACAGGTTGGATTGAGAGCTCATTATAATAGGTTTCTATACAAATGAAATCAATAATTGCATTCAGTTCTGGTTATGATTCTTTGTATATTGCTTGGAAGTATTTAACAGAAACAGATAATGATGTCACTTTATGTTTTTTTGATTATAGTATGATAACCCAAGAACCAACATATGAACATGGTGGATTTGAACTTTATAACCATCAAACCCATAAAATAAATTCTAAAAGATCTCATAGATATCTTAAAGAATCAATAAGGAACTGTGAATTCAAAATTCATTTGCAAACATTTATGAGTTCTAAGTATGATCATGCGAGGCAGTTTGTCAATACTGCAGTTCAGTGGATTAACAATGGCGATTATGATGAAATTGTTCATGGAAGTTCTGGATTATACTCTCCACGTGCTAAAGTTGTTAGAAAAGAATTTGAAACATATGCTAAACGTGGATCTATTAGATTTCCTCTCATAGAACAAAATAAAACTATCGCAGATTTAATATATGAACTGCCGAAAGATTTGCAACCATATGCAATATCTTGTAATAACGAAAATTCTTTAATTTCTGAGTGTGGGTATTGTCACAAATGTGAAAGAAATAAATTAATCAAAGAACAAAAAAAGCTTGGTAAATCTGCAAAAGAAGCATATCAAGCTCTTGTAAATTCAGAAGCTCATATACGTCAAAGTAAGACAATGTTTGAGTTAAAAACTCAAATGGGATTTTATGAGGATTTATAATGAATATGAAAGATGAATGGGGGTATTTTGAATGAAAATATTTGTTCCTGCAAGTAGTGGATCAGACAGCTCGTATCTTTTATACAGAGTTTTGTCTGATTATGATGGTGAAGTTGTTGCTAGAATTATGAGGTGTGATGCAACAACAGAGGATATGGAAAATGTTAGGCATGTTCGTGCTTGGTTAAAATCAAATGTTAGGGATTTTGATTTTGGGTATGCAGAGTATGAAAAAGATGTTTACGGTGGTCATATGCTATCAAATATGGAACACAACTTTGGGCTGATGGCAAATTATCATAAGTGTGATCTGATGATAACAGGGCACAATACATATAATTGGAGTCAATCTAATTGGTTTTTTCAAACTGATGAACCTATTGAAAAATTCTATGAGAAGGATATGCCATACGCATACACCCCACACTATACATTGAGAGATACTTGGCAAGGTCCGATTGAATGGGTTTTTATGAACAGGGAAACCAGACCTATTGGGCGATGGGAAATATGGGAAAATTTGCCAGATGAGTTAAAGGAAATTGTTTTTGTTTGTTCGTGTGGAGGTTGTATGAAATGTAAGCTCAGAAAATTTTATCGTAAAATGAAAGCAGAAGGATTCACAGCCGAGCAAATAGACGATGAAATACAAAAACAAGGAAAATATGGGAAATACTATTCCAGTGAAACTAATGTCGAAACAAGGCACGCTGCATATATAAATATGTGAGAATAAGGATAACGGAGACCAAGATGGCTGCGATCAAATATGAAAACATTCGGTTGTTTACTAAGAGAGGTTCCGTAGAAGGACCACGTATTTCAGAGTTCCTAACTTCTAATAACATAGATTTCTTTGAGTCTGAAAGGTTAGATCCTGCAGAATCAGACGCCGAATTATCTGTTCTTTCTCATGCTTACGGTGACAGCATCACTTCTCTTCCTGTTTGCGCTTATGAGTCTGTCTATTTTGAATCCGGATCATTAAGATATGCGAACAATGAGTTTTCTATCACTGTCAGTGGATTTCCAGCTAATTTCGCGAACGCAGCAGTCAAAATTTCATAGGGACGATCATGGCAACTGTAGCAACACACTTAAAGCCGAATCTCAAGGCAACATATAACCTTTGGAAACTTCTTTCGGGTGGAGATACTGTTACATGTTATTATCTCGACCTTCCAAAAAGAGCATATGAAGAAAAATTTGCGAGAGGATCTAATTCTAATAAAAAAACTGCAGCTCAATCCATAGCAACTTGGTTGAATGATAATGTAGCGACGTTCACATACACAGTTTTAACATTAAGTGATTTTGCTCCAGCCTGGTGTGGATCTCCTGATTTAGAATTGATTCACAAAGCCTCAGAAGGTTCGTTCGATAAAGTCGCGCTCTATCATACTGCGGAAGATTTCGATGACGATCATATTCAACGCCGAAAGGCGGCTGCAAAAATATTTGCAGAAGAATATAGTTTTGGCGACACTCAGCTCGTTTGCCCACTGCTTGACGCGAACCTTGGTAATATACACGCTGTTCAAGAGTTGCCAGCTGATTTGTTAGCTCTCATTAGTGACCCCTGGATTTCAGTTCGGCAAGCATATGTTTCAGGCGGCACTTCTAATAATGAAGTGATTGCTATTGAAAAGTCATTCCATCAAGCAAACAACGCAACTTACTGTGGGAAAGAAGATGACGGTTGTTGGTTTGTTGACGGTCATCCTCAGTTTGGAAGTTACATTGAAAGCAGTAAGACTGGATACAATTTCTTAACGATCCATCCCTATTTCAAATATCTAACAGTCTAAGATTATAAATAGCCTCAGAATCAACTTTCGGAGGCTCGAATGGCTGTTCCTACAACCAGAAATACGTTTAAGGACTATTGCCTTCGTCGACTAGGATACCCTGTTATCGATATCAACGTGGACGAGGAGCAGGTTCAAGATCGTATTGATGATGCTCTAGCAAAATTCCGCGATTACCATTACGATGGAACCGAGCGTGTTCTGATTCCACATCAGGTTACTGCTACAGATAAAACAAACAAATACATCTCACTCGATGAGGATGTGATTGCTGTTACACGTGTGATGGATATCGGTGACGCGATCAATGGGTCAAATCTTTTCAATATCCGATATCAAATACATTTGAATGATTTATTTGACTTTTCGAGCAGTTCGTATGTGAGTTATGTGATGGCAATGCGTCACGTCGAAACACTCGAAGAAATATTTGTAGGATCTAAGCCAATCAGATTCAACAGGCACCAAGACCGTTTATATATCGACATGAACTGGACCGATGATGTAAACACAGGCGAATATATTATTATTGATGGATATAAAACTATTGATCCAGATGTTTATGCTGATGTATGGAACGATCCTTGGCTAAAGAGGTATGGCACTGCTCTAATTAAACGGCAATGGGGTGAAAACCTCAAGAAGTTTGAGGGCATGCAGCTTCCAGGCGGGATACAATTCAACGGTCAAAAAATATGGGAAGAGGCATCCGACGAAATCAATAAGATTGAGGATGAGCTGATTAGTTCGCACAGCTTGCCTGTAATGGATATGATTGGATGATAGATGACCACAAATAAGTATTTCAACAACTTCACGTATGGGCGCGAGCAAGACACGCAAGATGACCTGATTGTCGAGGCAATCAAAATCTATGGTCAAGATGTCAAGTATATGCCACGCACACTCGTGAAGGAAGATGACTTATTTGGCGAGGATATTTTATCAAAGTTTGAAACTGCAGTCGACCTCGAAATGTATATCAAGAATACGACTGGGTTCGAAGGGGAAGGTGATTTCCTTTCCAAGTTTGGTTTAGAAATACGAGATCAGGTCACATTTACCGTTGCAAGGAAAAGATGGGATCAGATCAGAACAGAAAAACTTGTAGACGAGGTTGGTTTCACCTATCAAATCGAAACAGCAAACACTGGTGCTTATGCTAACTCTCACTCATTTCTTTTAGAAACAGGCACAGCAAATGGATATTCTATTACATCTAGCCGACCGAATGAAGGCGATCTTATTTTCTTCCCACTCAACGAAAAGCTCTACGAAATCAAGTTTGTGGAGCATGAAGAAATATTCTATCCCCACGGCAAACTTTATACATATGATCTAAGCTGCGAGTTGTTCCAGTACAGCAGTCAGCAACTAGATACTGGCAACACTTCGATAGATACTCTCGAGCTGACATACTCAGCCGATCAATTGATGTATCAGTTCACGTTAGAAAATGGCGACACGCTTTCTGGCGAAGATGGCGATTACATTATTCAAGAGTACAGGCTCGAAACTACAGACAACGCAGCGAACAACGAGTTCTTTACGCAGCAGTCGTTTGACTATATTGACTTCAGCGAAACGAATCCTTTCTCGGAGGTCGATAGATACTAATGTTTGGATCGCAGTTTTATAATCAGTCGATTCGCAAATATGTTGTCATGTTCGGCAACATGTTCAACGATATTGTCGTTCAGCGTCTGAATAACTCAGGAACAGTTATACAGTCAATCGCTGTTCCTATTGCGTATGGACCGAAGGAAAAGTTCCTTGTTCGTATTAGTCAAGATCCGAGTTTAGATCGAGAGGTTGCGCTTCAACTTCCACGTATGGGATTTGAGGTTATCAGCTATACATACGATCCTGCTCGTAGATTGCAACAAACTATAAAGAATGCTGGCGTTTCGACTACAGATCCAACTGTAAAGAATTATCAGTACACACCTGTGCCATATAACCTCGGTGTGGCTCTTTCTATTTTCGTACAAAACGCCGATGACGGTGCACAAATATTAGAACAAATCCTACCATATTTTGGTCCAGAGTGGACGAATACAGTAAATCTTGTTCCTGCTCTGAACCTCAAAATGGATATTCCAACAATTCTAAACGACGTAGCAGTTGAAGATACATACGAGGGAGACTTTGTTTCTCGCCGAGCTTTGATCTACACGCTGAACTTTACGATCAAAGGATACTTTTATGGACCTGTTCGCAGCTCCGGTCTTATCACAAGAGTTCAGGTTGACTTGGCATCGGCGAACGGTCTGGGTGATGTTACTTCTTCTGATATTAGTAGGACTGGTCGTTCTAGCAGGATAGTCATAGTTCCTGGTCAGTTTGCTAATGGATCACCAACAGCTAATTCGGCAGCATCAATTGATCGTTCTTTGATCAGTGCAAACAGCAACTTCGGGTTTGCTTCAAACACTTTCTTCTATACTGATGGCTTGAAATATAACCCACAAACTGGTGGCGATGAAATATGAAAACTCAACTTGAACGAAATCTAGAGGACATGCTCAACCTCCCAGTCGAGGAGCAGATAGCAGATGAGCAGGTTCCTGTAGTTGTAAAGAATAATGACTATGAGTTTGCTCGCGAAAACCTTCACGACATAATCGGTAAAGGGTCGAAGGCTCTTGAAGAACTGTGTGATGTCGCGAACGCGAGCCAGCACCCACGTGCGTACGAGGTCGTCAGCACACTCATAAAAACTCTCAGTGACGCAAACTCTAACTTGCTCGATATACAAAAGAAAAAGAAAGATATCGAAAAAGAAGACGATAAAGGTCCGAATAAAGTAACGAATAATCTATTCGTTGGAAGCACTGCTGAACTTCAAAAGATAATAAACCCAAGGAAAGTCATAGATGGCTGAAACATATCTTGGGAATCCTCTCCTCAAAGCTCCTGGTGTCCAAATTGATTTTAGTAAAGAGGAAATTGAGGAATATGTTAAGTGCACAAAAGACGCAAAACATTTCATTGAAAACTATATCAAAATTGTCAATGTAGACAAAGGTCTCGTTTCCTTTAATCTTTATGATTTTCAGGAAAAGATGGTTAATACATTTGTCAATAATCGTTTCAGCATTTGTAAGCTGCCTCGGCAGAGTGGTAAATCGACTACAGTTGTCGGTTATATGCTTTGGAATATATTGTTCAACGATAATCAGAACTGTGCTATCCTAGCGAACAAAGGGCAACTCGCTCGTGATCTACTTGCTAAGATACAGCTTTCGTATGAAAATTTGCCGAAGTGGTTACAGCAAGGTGTTATAACCTGGAACAAAGGTAATATAGAGCTGGAAAACGGTTCGAAGGTCGTTGCAGCTTCTACCTCATCATCCGCGATTCGAGGTGGTTCGTACAACCTGATATTCCTAGACGAATTTGCGTTTGTTGGTATGAATTTGGCTGAAGAGTTCTTTGCATCTGTATATCCTACGATTTCTTCTGGTAGCACATCGAAAATCATCATCGTTTCAACACCGAATGGTCTGAATCATTTCTATAAAATGTGGACTGATGCGATGGAGCAGCGCAGCAATTATGTTCCTATTGAGGTACACTGGCGCGACGTCCCTGGGCGCGATGATAAATGGCGCGATGAAACGATAAGAAATACCAGCGAAGATCAATTTCGTCAAGAATTTGAGTGTGAGTTTATCGGCAGCGTCAATACTCTAATTGCTCCGACGAAGCTCAGAAATCTCGTATATCACACACCCAAAAAAGAAGAATGGGGTTTAGACTACTATCGTGCACCAGAAAAAGATCATGCCTATGTTATTTCTGCGGATGTTTCCCATGGCGTTGGTTTAGATTATTCAGCATTTTGTGTATTCGATGTCACCCAACTTCCATATCGGCAGGTTGCCAAGTACAGAAATGCTGAAATATCGCCTATGTTACTGCCCGAAATTATACATAGATATGCTAGATGGTACAATGATGCATATGTGCTTGTAGAAAGTAATGATATCGGCGGTACAGTTGCCGAGTCTTTACACACCGAACTTGAGTATGATAATATGCTGTCGACTGTCATGAAAGGCAGAGCTGGGCAGCAGATCAGCGGTGGTTTCGGTGGTGGTACAGCACTTGGCGTGCGTATGTCAAAACAAGTAAAAAGAATCGGCTGTCAGACATTAAAGGATATGATTGAGTCTGATAAGTTATTAGTACAGGATTTCGAAACAATCCAAGAACTGTCTACATTTGTAGCGAGAAGACAGTCTTATGAAGCTGAAGAAGGCGCACATGATGATATTGTCATGACTATGGTAAGTTTCGCATGGCTCACGAGACAACCATTTTTTAGAGAATTAACAGATACAGATATAAGAGCAAGACTGGCAGAGGAAAAATATCATGCAATGTTAGATGATTTGACTCCTCCAGGATTTATTGATGATGGACAAAGTGACGAAGTATTAAGTATTGAACGTGGGAGAGCCGATTCGGGATTTTGGTCATCGGGTCTGTAAGACGCGATTTTTATAAATAATCTCGTGAAAAGAAAAACAGATAACTTTTAACAGGTTATAAGAGAAGAGGAGATTGAATTATGCCATTTCAGGTTTCTCCTGGCGTTAATGTCAGCGAAATTGACCTAACAACGGTGGTGCCTGCAGTAGCAACTACAACTGGTGCTATTGCAATGCAAGCCAAGTGGGGTCCGTCAAATATTCGGGTTCTCGTAGATAGTGAGGACACTCTGGCAAGCCAGTTCGGTACGCCAAATGCAAATACAGCGTCAGACTTTTTCACCGCAGCGAACTTTCTCGCATACGGTAACTCATTACAGGTTGTTCGAGTCATAGCAAAAACAAGTGGAACTCAAGCACAAAATGCTATTGGTAACTCTGCTAACAACTCAGCAACTTTAATTGAAAACGATGACGACTACGAAGAAAATTACAGCACTGGTATCACTGGTGTCGGCGGTTGGGTTGCCAAGTATCCTGGTGAACTTGGTAATAACCTTCGCATTTCAGTTTGCCCAAGTGCATCAGCATACGAAAGCACACTAACAGGAAATGTCGCGTTTACGAATAACAGTGTTACGGTTACAGGTAACGGTTGTGCTTTTACAACCGAGTTGACTGTCGGTGATATCATCCTTTGTGGACCAGATCGGTTGCCTCGTAAGGTTGCAGCTCTTCCCGATGATGATACTTTAACACTTCAGACTGTTTATGTCGGAAATACCGTTGCCGCAAATAGTATCACTGGAACTTCACCAACTCGTCGTTGGGAATTTTTCAACGAGTTCGATGCTGCTCCTGGAACTTCAGACTTTGCTTCACAGTATGGTTCAAGCACCGACGAAATGCATATCGTTGTTGTTGATGAAGACGGTGGTATTGCAGGAACTGCAAACACAGTAATCGAAAGATTCAACAGTGTTTCGAAAGCGAGCGATGCAAAAACTGATGACGGCAGCAATAACTACTATGTTGATGTCATCAACAATACTTCACAGTGGGTTTGGTGGGCTGGTCACGTTGGTACGACAACCGACTGGGGTTCACGAGCCGAGCTTGGCAAGACGTTTGGTGCAGCTTCAACACCTAACGGGAACGTGTCCCTCGTATATGGAAAGGATGGTTCTTCAGTTGGTGACGGGGATTACATCAACGGTCTCAACCTATTCAAAGATCCAGAAGTTGTTGATGTTTCATTTATTCTAAACTCGGCAGGTGGTGCTACTCGCGCACTTCATATCATCGATAATATCGCTGAGTTCCGGAAAGATTGCCTTGCAATGATTTCACCAGAACGTTCTGATGTTGTTAACAACTCCAGCTACGTTGGGAAAGAAGTTGTAGATACAATTGCTTTCCGTGACAGCCTCAAGTCAACATCTTATGGTGTTATGGATAGTGGTTGGAAGTATCAATACGACAAATACAACGATGTGTATCGATATGTTCCGCTCAATGGTGATACCGCTGGTCTCATGGTTCGCACCGATAATACTCGCGATCCTTGGTATTCGCCAGCTGGTTACAATCGCGGAATCATGAAGAACGCAATCAAACTAGCATACAATCCGAATAAAACTCAGCGAGATGAACTCTATAAGAAGGGAATCAACCCTGTTATCACTCAGGCTGGTCAAGGAACCTTGCTCTTCGGTGATAAAACTATGCTCAGCAAGCCAAGTGCATTTGATCGGATCAATGTTCGTAGATTGTTCATCGTTCTAGAAAAAGCAATCGCAACTGCTGCCAAGTTTTCACTCTTCGAGTTCAACGATGAGTTTACTCGGGCACAGTTCAGAAACTTGGTCGAACCATTCCTGCGGGATGTTCAGGGTCGTCGCGGTATCTATGACTTCCGAGTCGTATGTGACGAAACGAATAACACTGGCGAAGTTATTGACAGAAACGAGTTCATTGGTGATATCTACATCAAGCCAGCTCGGTCGATCAACTTTATCCAACTCAACTTTGTTGCGGTTCGGACTGGTGTTGAATTTTCTGAGGTCGTAGGTCAGTTCTAAGAGGCTAAATAGAGAAAAGAGGAGACATAAGATATGGCTTTTAATGTAACAGAGTTTGCCTCAGCTGGTCTACCACTGGGCGGTGCTCGCCCCTCACTATTCAGTGTGACGGTCGACACCCCAGCTGGGGTTCCCGCAATCGGAGCAAGGATGGCTTTCACTTGCCGTGCCGCTCAGATACCTTCGAGTGTTCTGAGTGTCATTCCTCAGAGGTATTTTGGTCGCGAAGTCAAGATGGCTGGCACCAGAACCTTTGAACCATGGACAGTGACAGTGCTAAACGATGAGGACTTCGTAATCCGCAACGCTATGGAAACGTGGAGCAACCTTATCAATGCACATCAAGCAAACTTGCGAGATGGTGGTCTTTCAACACTAGCGAGCTATCGTACGACTGCTACAGTCAGCCAGTATAATAAAACTGGTGGCGTGATTCGTACATACGAGTTTGTCAACATTTTCCCAACTAATGTCGGAGCGATCGATCTCGACTGGGATAATGCTGATGCGATCGAAATTTTCCCTGTCGAGTTTCAGTATGATTATTGGCAGGTTGTTGCTCCTACGACGACTGGTACTTTCGCAGTCTAATAGAGCAGCGGTCGTTCGATCGGGGCACACGAAATTCGCTTGGGTGGAGACCGCTAAATATCCTTTAGCGGTCTCCATTTCTATTAGGAAGACAATATGGCAGTTGAATTATTTGGATTTAGAATCGGTCGCGCAAACGAAGAAGTAGAACGTGCGGAGCAGATTCCTTCTTTTACACCTCCTCCCAATGAGGATGGTGCGATTGAAGTTGCATCTGGTGGCGTTTATGGTCAGGTTCTTGATGTTGAGGGTACAGCAAAAAATGAAGCAGAGCTCGTTACGAAATATCGTGAGCTTTCTATGCAGCCCGAATGCGAACGTGCGGTCGAAGATATTGTTAATGAAGCAATCGTAACAAACGAAAGGTCTGTTCCTGTTGAGTTGAATCTCGACGAAATTGACCAACCTGCACGTGTGAAAAATCGTATTCGACAAGAGTTTGATAATATTTCTGAAATGCTCGATCTTTCGAATATTTCTTATGATATATTCAAACGCTGGTACATCGATGGTCGATTGTATTATCACATCATGATCGACGAAAAGAAACCACGTGATGGTATTCAAGAACTTCGATATATTGATCCTCGTAGGATTCGCAAAGTTCGTGAGCCAATCAAGAGCAGTGGTAATAAACCACCGCCACCTCGTGGGTTAAACCCTGCACCTGCATACAACGAATACTACCTGTACAATCATCAGGGAATCGGAAGCCAACAGGCTCAGCAGGGAATAAAGATTTCACCCGACAGCATCTGTCATGTTCATTGTGGCTTGATGGATGGTCGCAATAAAATGATTCTTGGTCACTTGCAAAAAGCAATCAAGCCAATGAATCAATTGCGTATGCTCGAAGATGCTGTTGTCATATATCGCCTCGCTCGCGCACCCGAGCGAAGGATTTTCTACATCGACGTTGGTAACTTGCCGAAGATGAAAGCGGAGCAATACCTGCGCGACATGATGACGAAACATAAAAACAAACTCGTCTATGATGCAAATACAGGCGAGGTCAAAGACGACCGCAAGTTTATGACGATGCTCGAGGATTATTGGTTGCCTCGTCGTGAAGGTGGTCGCGGAACTGAGATCACTACACTTCCTGGCGGTCAGAACCTTGGCGAGATGGAAGATGTAGATTACTTCCGCAAAAAACTTTACATGGCACTCAATGTTCCTATTTCTCGACTAGAAGCTGATAACGCATTTAATCTTGGTAGAGCCAGTGAAATATCACGCGATGAGCTGAAGTTTACGAAGTTTGTGAATCGACTGCGAAATAGGTTTAGTATGTTGTTTGACGAGTTACTCGAAATCCAACTTGCGTTGACTGGCGTTATGTCTCGCGCAGAGTGGCGTTCGATTAAGAACAATGTGAAATATGACTTCATGAAAGATAACTATTTCACAGAACTCAAAGAGCAAGAACTTATCAATTCTCGACTTGCCATACTTCAACAAGCAGAAGCATTCGAAGGAAAGTTTTTTTCTGCTGAATGGATTCGCAAGCATGTTCTTAGATTTACTGAAGATGAGATCGCCGAAATTGATGCTCAGATGAAAAAAGAGCAAGGTGAAGAGCCACCTCCGCAGCAAGATCAAGAACAGGAACAAGAGGAGCACATTCCAAACCTAGAGGTATTGGAGGTCAAAGAAGATAAACCGCACAGTGAAGAAGAAAAAAGACTTATAGAAAGTATGACACGGTTTATGGACTCAATGGCTGATGACCCCAAGGAGGTTTAACCTCCCATGAAGCCAACACTTGAAAATGCTAAGTTGCTTGCCACTCTTCTTGGCATAGTAAATAAGCAGAACAGTAAAATCAAAGATGATCTGTTTGAGCAGTTATATAAAGCTGTTCAGAAAGATATCAACGACCAAACAGGTATTCAATATCTTACAGTTGAAGGTGTTGAAGAACCTATTCCCATACAAGTATTTCGCGGAGAAAAAGGCGATCGCGGTCCTGAAGGAAAAGCAGGTGAGCGAGGGTTACTTGGCGAACAGGGTCCACAAGGCGAACGTGGTGAACGAGGCGAACGCGGTGAAATTGGTCGAGTCGGTCCCCAAGGGTTACAGGGTGAACGTGGTTTACAGGGTGAGAGAGGTGAACAGGGTCTTCCAGGAAAAGATGGTAAAGACGCCGATATCGGTCCAGTAGAACAAAAGTTTCAAGATCTTTATGATGATTTCGTACGAAAGATATCTGCCCAAGTTACACGCATGGCATATGCTCGTGGAGATATGGGTGGTGGTTCTAGCTCTGGTGGCAGCGGTGAAGTTTGGCTCAAGTTTTTAGATGATGTTGACTATAATAGTGTTGGGTCCCCAAGTGATGGTCAATCACTTGTCTGGAATAGCACTCTAGGGAAATGGCAAGCAAATACTGTAAGTGGCGGCAGTGGTAATGTTTCTAATACATACCTTCAAGCAACTTTTGTTTCTAATACAGCTTTTCAACTATTTGTTGCCAACACAAATGCTTATATTGCAGCTACAGCTGGAACAGGCGAAGTTTCCAACGCATACTTAACTTCGACCTTCACAACAAATTCTACTTTTCAATCAGCTCTTGCTAACACCAACGCATACATCGCTTCAGTTGAGTCTGAAATTGGAGCTGAGACAATTGATTACGGATTTATCACGTCCACAACGGATATAAATATAAACAGAGATTACGGTGGACTGACTTAATGGCGATCGAAGTAAAATTTCGCAGAGGCACAACTGCTCAACATTCATCTTTTACAGGTGCGAATGGCGAGATAACAGTTGACACAACTTTACAAACACTGATAGTTCACGACGGTGTAACTGCTGGTGGTACACGCATTGCGAAATATTCCGACATTGGTGCAGCAGCAAACTTACAGTCAATTAGCTCCGGTCTAATTCCATCATCGAATAGCACATACGATCTCGGTTCATCTGAAAATTGGTGGAGATCTCTATAC
>Ga0181591_10000911_pt1 | contig 24887 bp, 18 predicted proteins | sample 071ome_33_FD_133757 | JGI IMG/M metagenome (GOLD analysis project Ga0181591, IMG submission 133757) | Coastal salt marsh microbial communities from the Groves Creek Marsh, Skidaway Island, Georgia - 071412AT metaG (megahit assembly) | ecosystem: Environmental > Aquatic > Marine > Intertidal...
GAGAACCCTTTCGCCCAACCATCCCGCAACGAATCGTATCCGTCAGGATACATTCGCATTTCGACTAGCCCCTTTCCAAGATAGGTCCGGCAGGAAAGACCCAGCTTTCGAAAATACCCGGCGAGATGGAAATTCTCCAGGTTCACATCTTTGACAGATTCATGACCTCCCGCACGGTCATAGTCAACTCTCCTGACAAACAGACACTGCCCGACAAATTCAACTCTCTCCGCATCACTTCCACGCAAGCCAAAGGCGTTTGTTCCAACGTTCATCGTCAGGTGGAAAAAAGCGGACAGGTTCTCGTAGAGCTTTTCGATTTGATGGTATGGCCCGATAGAGAAGGCAGTGCCCTCAACTTCTGCCAGCCGAGCAAGTTCCTCGTGCAGATCAGGCAGCGCGACGGTATCTGCATCGAGAAATAGCAGCCAAGCCCCTTTCGCGGCATCACTCCCCTGCTTTAGCGCCCACGGTTTCCCGTTCCACCCTGCTGGCAGCGGCTTCCCTGATATCACCGTTGCGCCGAGTTCCCGGGCTACAGATGCGGTCCCGTCTTCCGATTGATCGTCCACTACGATGATTTCCAAAAAGGAGCGCGATTGCGCATTCAGGCTCGGGATGAGATTCGCCAGATTTGCTTCTTCATTTCGAGCAGGAATAACAACACTGATAGTTGCGGGTTTCCCCACTTTGCTTCCGCCTACCCGCCGGACACTGCGAAGACGAAAAAAGGCAAACCATGAAAGCACCCAACTGCATGCCGCGAGCGCTATGGGAAGAGATAAAGGCCAGGCCATGCTTCTCTCAGCCTACTTTGCATCAGCCACTCGATCAGCCAATTTCTGTCCACACAAAACCGCCATCGGCATTCCGCCACCGGGATTGATACTGCCACCGGTGAAAAAGAGGTTCCGGTATTTCGATGACTGCTTGGGAAGTTTGAATCCCCTGTTTTTCGTCCAGTCGCTCACCACTCCATAAATCGAACCTCGATTGGAGCGATACATTTTTTCAATGTCGATCGGGGTTAAGGTATCCTCGACAACAATATGCTTTCTCAGATCAGTGAGCCCCATTCGCTCCAACTTGGTGAAGACCCGATCTTTAAACTCATGGTAGTCCTGCTCCGTGAGTGGGTTGTCAGGATCGATCGGAGGAACGTGGGGGAGAATTTTCAGGTTGTCGCATCCCTCGGGAGCTTTCGAAGAGTCGGATCTTGTCGGTGCAACTAGATAAATCGTTGGATCCTCCGGCAGCTTTCCTTTCTGAAAAACAGAATTGAAATGATCGTCTTGGTTCGCTGAGTAAAAGAAGTTGTGATGAGCAAGTTGATCATACACCCGATTCGTCCCGACATGAGCAACAAGTCCAGAGCACGCTGGCGCAAAACGCTTTTCCAATTTCGCGAGAAATGACTCGGACTCACCTAGCAAGTATCGATAAGCAGGAATGGCTTCCATATTGCAGACGACAAAATCGGCTGTGATCACTTCCCCGTCAGCGAGTATTACCTGACTCACTTCACGCCCATTCGATGCTCGCTCGATCTGTTTTGTCTCTGCTCCAAGCCGAAGTTCGATGCCAAGTTCATCCAGAACTTTCTGCAAGGCTTTTGCCAGTTCATAGAGCCCGCCCTTCACATACCAAAGACCGTAATCATACTGGATAATTGGCATCATGTTCATGTAGCCGGGTGCATCTTTGGCAGACGAGCCTACATACTTGATGAAATACTCGAAGATCTCGCGAAGATGAGGGTCAGTCAGATATTGAGCTATCCCCTCGGCCATCGTATTTTTGTAATCAAAGCGCGCACCAAACTGCATCAGTCCATAGTGCCGCAACATTTCCCAAAAGGTGTCTAGGCCCCGACGAAGATATCCTTCATCGATGAGATGATACTGGCCCCGGGCATAGGTGAGAAATTGCTGGAGTTCATTCCAGTTCCGATCTACATCTCCGGGCAGCTTTGCCATCTCCTGCTGCATCAACTCTGGTTCCTCATACAGATCGAGAGCGAGACCATCCTCGAAGAAGTTTCTCCAGTGAGGAGTCACTCTTTCCAACGTGAGATAGTCTTCCATCTCTTTCCCGGCCCGCCGGAAAAGATCACGAAAAATGTGAGGCAGAGTAAAAATAGAAGGCCCCAGATCAAAGGAGAAACCCTCGCGGGAACGCTCGTTCAACTTGCCCCCGACCTGATTGTTTTTTTCCACCAAGGTGACGTGGTAGCCTTTCGCTCGAAGTGAGATGGCGGCTGAGAGACCACCGAGGCCTGCGCCAACGACAACTACATCGGATCCTTTCGGGATAAATTGCTTCATACAGCAGCGGCCTCACGACTTGGATAGGCAACGCCGTATCCATCGGAAATCAAGTTTGCCGAAATTCTCGCTGACTCAAATATGGTGGGGAGACCGCTACCAGGATGCGTGCCACCACCCACTAGGAAGCAGTTGTCGAGGTCTTCAAAACGGTTTCGTGGACGATTGAAGGCCATCTGGCTGAGACAATGGGAGAGGTTGAATGTAGCCCCCTTGAAGATATCCAAATCCTGCTCCCACGTCTTTGGCGTAAAGATCTTCTCGACTTCGATATTCTCTTCGAGATCGTCAATTCCAAAACGGTCCCGTAATCCGTCGATGACGAGTTTCCGGTAGCGTGCTCTAGCCGCATCCCAATCGATATCACCATCAAGGTTGGGAGTTGGAACTAGAATGTAGAGGCTTGATTTGCCCTCCGGCGCCAGTGTTGGATCGGTAACTCCGGCATTACGGACGTAAAACGAGATATCATCCGATTCGAGACCATTTGTAAAAATCTCGTCGACATTTTTCTTGTAGTCTTTAGCGAAAACGATGGCGTGGTGTGGCAAATCGTATTGCTTCTTCACTCCGAGATGCATCATAAAGGTCGAGCACGAATATTTCATCTTATCCAATTTCTCGGGCGTATATTTCTTTAACGCCCCATTCGGAACAAGATGCTTCATGGCATGGCCAAAATCGGCATTCACTACCACTTGATCGGCCTCCACGACTTCGCCGTTTTCCAATTCTACCCCAACTACGCTTCGCCCTTTCAGCGATAATTGTTTCACAGCCGTTCCCGTGTGGATGTGGGCGCCGACGTCTGCCGCAGCCTTTCCGAATGCGACTGGAATTTCGCTCAGTCCCCCCATCGTGTGATAGATCCCGTGGGCGTGCTCCATATAAGAAAGCATCGCAAAAGCCCCCGGACAATCCCATGCCGACATGCCAAGGTATTTGCTCTGGAAGGAGAAAAGCAAGGCCAACTCCGGATCAGGGAAGTAGCGATTCAAGTTGTCGAAGACAGAACGTCCCAGCGATAGATGAGGTATCGCGGGAATCAGCGACGGAGAAAGCGCCACGAAAGGCGATGAGAAATCCATCTGCAATGCCGGAAGTAATTTACGAAGACGTTTCCCCTCGGTATCGAGGAAGCGGTCAAGCCCCCCCCCCATCCCGGGATAAAGGCGCTCGATCTCCTGCTTGGTTTTCGCAGGATCGGAGTAGGCCGTGAAGACCTTATTTGGAAGATGCAGTTCATACATCGGATCCAGCCTCACATTAGTCAGATAATCCTCGGACTTTTTTCCAGACTCCTCGAAAATCCGATCAAGCAGATCTTTCATCATAAGAAAGGTCGGGCCGATATCGAATTTGTAGCCTTTCTCCTTAATCGCCCCAGTACGCCCCCCGAGGCGGTCCTGCTTTTCGTAGAGATGGACATTGAACCCACGGCTGGCGAGAATCAGTGCACTCGCTACGCCGCCCGGACCACCTCCAACGATGACGACTTTCGGCGGATTGGAGTAGTTGTGGCGAACGGTTTCACTAGCACGTTTTTCGGGAGTAGACATGGAGTGGAGCTGGTTCATTTTGAATCACTTTCGCTTGAACTTACTCTGTTGGAAAATGAATACAAAAGCATTAATTCTGAAACGCACCTCAGCAGACTTCGGATGCAGAGTAAAATCGAAACACCGTTAATTAGATACAAAGCGTAAATAAAAAGGTCGCTACACTACGAATGGCAAAGATCGACAACAGACATGATTCGAACATTCCAAGCCTTCACCAAAGGCAGTGCGAATTTTTTGCTTCCGGAGAAACTCGGCCCCTGAATTTTCGACTGGCCACCCTGGAAAACCTCGGGCGAGTGATTGAAAAGCGAGAAGAAGAAATTCTGAACTCACTCTCGAAAGATCTCGGGAAACCTGAAGTGGAGGGATATATCTCGGAGTTTTATTTCCTTCTACACGAAATCCGTCATACCTGCAAAAACCTGAAGCGGTGGGCGAAGCCCAAACGCGCCAGCAACCCATTTTACTATCTCCCCGCACGAAGCGAGATTCGTCAGGAAGCAATTGGCACGGTCCTGGTACTGTCGCCTTGGAACTATCCATTCCAGCTCTCGCTAAGCCCACTCATTGCAGCGATTGCCGCCGGGAATACCGTCATCCTGAAACCATCAGAAAAGGCTCCTGCAACCGCGGACCTGCTCAACAGTATTGTGTCCGAAGTGTTTCCTCCCGATCACGCGGCAGTCGTCATTGGAGAAGTGAACGAAGCCTCCGAGCTTCTCGAGCAGCCTTTCGATTTTTTCTTTTTTACGGGCGCAGAGAAAGTAGGGAGACTGGTCGCTGCTGCAGCGGCGAAGCATCTTTCCCCGGCAGTGCTCGAACTCGGTGGCAAATCACCCTGTATTGTTGACAAAACTGCCGATATTGATATCGCCGCAGAACGAATCGTGAGCGGAAAATTCCTCAACGCCGGGCAAACCTGCATGGCCCCAGATTTCGTAGCGGCCGAAGAATCAATCCGAGAAGCTCTCATCGAGAAGTTGCAACAGCAACTGAAGGATCGCTATGGACATGGACGCGAAGAAGACCTCGCCCGCATCTTGGATCGTGAACGATTCGACGCCATTTCGAGAGTAGTGAAAGAACCCATCTTCGCCGTCGGCGAGGATGTTAGCTCCCGTTTGAGAATGGCTCCGAAACTACTTCCTGAGGCAAATTGGAATGATGAATGTATGCAGGAAGAGATTTTCGGTCCTGTACTGCCCATCGTTCCATTTCAAGATCTCGAACACTTACAAACCAGGCTTCAATCTCACTCAGAAGCACTTGCACTTTACGTTTTTTCCCGGGATAAGGACTTTCGTGAAGCGATGGCCCAGTCCCACCCATCCGGAACAGTCTGCTTCAACGACGTTATCAAACAGGCAACGAACCTGAAACTCCCTTTTGGAGGGGTTGGAGCGAGCGGAATGGGACGTTACCGAGGAATAGCAGGTTTTCAGACATTCACGTATACTCGCTCTGTTACGAAGCGATACTTCTGGAAGGATTTCTTCACGCTGAATCCACCCTACGATGGGGCCCTGGAGAGAATTCGAAAGATTCTCAGATAACTGATTGGTTCCGGGAAAATGGCGAGTTGCTACTCGATTATTGTCTCTCATTTCAGCTACTTTGCTAGGGCCTATTCTCCGAACACCTCCTCATGAAAATTTCACAGCTTATTACCACAACTGCGGGAGCCTTAGCATTGCTAGTATTCTGCAGCATAAGCGCTCTTGGACAGACCAAGATCGTGGGCGGGAACGACGTTCCCACGGGAACTTATCCCTGGATGTGTGCATTGGTCGATCCCTCTAATGGTGAAACATTTCAGGGTCAATTTTGTGGCGGATCACTTATCGCTCCTTAATAGGTTCTGACTGCTGCGCACTGTGCGGAAGATAAAACGGCTGCCACTGTCGGAGTTTGGGTGAACATCACTGATCTGGACGATACAACCGGCGGGGTTTATCGAGATGTGAAGCAAATTTGCATCCATCCCTTGTATCGAGAAGATAATCTTGGAAACCTGCAAAATGATATCGCACTGCTCCTTCTCGATTCCCCGATCGATACTATTACCCCAGTGGAATATCCCGCGACCACTAACGATGTAATTCCAGGAGACACCTGGTAACTGCGATCGAGTGGGGCGACACTAATCTCAACCCGCCAAATTCAAATCTCCTTCAGGGGGTCGATTTGACAATCCGCTCCATCGCAAGTGCCCGCAGAGACTATGGCAACAGCTTGATGGACCGACACCTTGCTGCATCAAGTCCCGGTCGAGATACATGCCAGGGAGATAGTGGTGGTCCACTATTTGTCGCAGGGGGTGGCACCGGAGGCAGTGATCTGGTTGTGGGAATTACCAGCTTCGGATTGGATTGTGCAGCCCAGTCGCCTGGTATTTATGCCAATGTCGGCAAATACAACAGTTGAATCGATGCATTTCTGGCAGCCCCTGGTGATGTGGGCCCAGCCATCACGATCACTGGGAAAAGCGGCCGACTCCTCACCAATGGAACCAGACAAAGGGCACAATATCTGGGCACCCACTGGAGACGTCGCTACAAAAGAAACAAAGGGAAAACTTTGAGCTACCGCATTCAAAATGCTGTCGACACCACTCCCGCGTTGATTCGCCAAGTCCGAGTGACGGGAAGAGGATTCAAGGTAAAAGTGAAACCGCCCTACGTTTTCGGTGGAACGAGCCAACGGCTCGCAATCCGTTTTCGCGCACCGAACAAGACCCTAACAAATAAGAGAGTTGTCAGGGTCTACACGTCTGATCCTAACAACCCCGTCTATTCCTTCGGTATTCTCGCAAAATCAAAGCGTGCGTAAGGCGGAGGAGGATGGGGTTTTTCTAGGCGAGAAATCCTTATTAGCTGATTAACCAAATGGGGATTCTTCGCCTTTGTGGCTTTGTGTTAAGACCAGATTGATTTCACTTTCCTCATTCTACTGGGCCGTTTTTCGTTGCCACTGTTCTTTTTCCGGTTCAACCTTTGAACCTTTTGAAGGCTTTTCTCGTCACTGAGCCATTCGTCATGCAGATGATGCATGACTGCGGATGCAGCCTGGTGCTCCGGCCTTTCCTCCCCCAGTGTAAGGCGAGGACAAATCCCTGTTTCACGTGAAAAAATCGCCAATGCCGAAATGTAGGCAGAATGCAGCCACTTGGCGTGTTTTCTTAACATCGACAGATCGACCTTGAGAGCTTCTCGGATGGCGACTTCGGGAGATTCATCGGCGGCGAACTCAAACGGAACATCATCGTGCTCCCATAACTCGCAGTAGCTCTGCGTTGCCTTTTCACCGACCGGAATATTGATTCGAGCGACCCCAGCGGACATGCAGATGATCCGGCAATCGAGTGAGGTTCCACAATAGAGCCGCGCATGCAGGAGCATTGAAGCCACTTCCCAGATATTTGCCGAAGGAAAACCGGCTGCAATCCACTCCGGAAAAACTTCTACCCATTTGCGCACACGAGAAGACGGCTTTTCCTCTCCGCAATGGGATGCATCGAAAAAGACAATTCCAAGGTCCTCTTTTTCCGCAACGTTTCGGAGTGCCTGAGTCAGGCTCTCAAACTGCTCCTCTTGCACCTGGCCAGTCTCCACAGCAATCCATCCATTTGGAAAACGGTGCCGCATTCCCTCCAGCGAATCACAGTCTCGATATTCACGGAGTTGGCGAGCACAAACCTGCGGCAAAGCCGTGAGCGGACAGGGCATGCGGTGAACCTTTACTCCGTTCGACTCGAGGAATTCAGATCCTGTGTCGTCGCGAATACCGACAAAATCTGCCTCACGCATTAATTCAAGAAGTCGGCTGCGCTGGTCACTGCCCAATTTCTCTGGCTCTGAAAGCCCCACTCCGTGAAAACTGCTCCGCGCCCCGTGAAATTCGCCCTCAGGAGCAAGCACATAGCCGAAGTCATCCAGTTGACCTGTTCTTCGGCGAACATATTCAAGCAATTGATCCTGATCACTGATCACGGCAAGAGATTCGAATCTCTCTCTCTCGCTGCCGCGTCCGGCAGTTTGATTTACGCGTTTGTAGCTTTCGATGAGATCACCATCAAGGGTTTCTCCACCAAAATGAACCATGCGTAGACCACTGCCTATCATCTCAAGAGCACTCTCACCATAATTTCGGACCAAATGCCCGCCAAACCCCGTCATATCTACGCTTAGCAGCCCGGCGCAGCGGAAACGAGAAAAGTTCATAACACGCGTGAGGACATGAGGCCGCAGCATATCCCCGACTCGATAGCTATCTGCTGGCCCGATCAAAAGAGCGTCGTTCGCCGGCGTCGTCACTTGATTGGTCTCCCGCACAGGCCCAAGCCACTTCAATCCAGGGCGATGATGCGAGGTGCGCTGCTCCTTTTCCTCCAGAGATGATTCCTCAGATGAAGAATCAACTAATTTTCCAAAATTTACCCCGATGCGCTTGTGCCTCATCCGAAAATATTACGTATATATAAAATATTTACAATAATTAAACGATTTTTTACGCGATTATTTCGAATCCCGAATCACTTTTCCAAAAACAATTTTTCAAGCGATGCATTTTTGCCACGCCCCACCCACTCATAGTGAATCGAGCGCCCTAACGGCTTGCTTCATTTCTGCGCCACTCGATCCTGTTTCGCGAATCCTGACTAGATAATCGCTCGTTTTTTCCCTCTCCGAAAAACCCAGCCATCGGACCAGATTTTCCGGATGCTGAAGTCGCGACAGCACCGCGCGCCTGATACGACTGGTTTCGACCCACATCGTTCCATATCCGGACGAGCCATCTGAATTCTTCATGTTGCTCGACCACACTTGAATCGCATCACCAGATTCGTTCCTTCCAAGGTAGACCACTAGGTGCCCTCTTTCTCCTAAGCCAATGTTGTCATTCCAGAAAATCTTGAGAAAATCACCGGGCTTCGCGTTTTGCAGCCCATAGAGATTCGCACCAAGCCCAAGGCGATGAAACAGCATTGCTGTGCCAGGGCCATCAGCATTCCAGTGCCCGAATATCCCGACCCCATCCATCTTCCCGGCAATCACCTCTTCTTTCTCTCCCACATCGGCAAGTTCGCGGCTCAAATTTCGATTCGATGGAACGATTCCCCGCTTCTGCAGCTCAGAAATCACCTCACAGAACAAGAGGTAGGTGGCACTGGAACAGAAACTGAGTTTGTCAGCCGAGCCCGGATTAACCGTGAGCTTACCCCCTTGAGCTACTTTCAACGAAGCACTGAGGTCGCCGACAGTCTCCTGCAAATCACTGAATCGCTGCCCATCGGGAAGGTCCTTGCGATAAGATGCATACACTCCAGCAGCGGGCATTTTCGCAATCTTCTCGACTACCAGTTCATTAAAATCCTCTGAAAATGCCGTCGAAAAAATGACGAACACCACGATCAACGGAAGAAAACAACGACGAATCACGGCTAAAGGATAAATCATGGGAAATTCTCGCTCGAAACATGAATGCGATCAAGTCGACCGCCACGCATTCTGCTGAGCAAGAACCATTTTGAGCGCTAGTCGCTCTTCCTCTGGAGTCTTCGGATCCGTCATGAGATCACGAATGTTTTTCTGTTCCAACCATTGGACAATCTTCTTTGGCTGGATTCTCACATCAAAACACTCGCGGAATTCATTATCCCTCTCTAGGAGAGAAGTTTAATTTTTCTAAAAAAAATAAGACTCACTAGTTTCAGTGGATTTAGTGAAGGACGGTGCTACGGCATAGTGCTGATAAAAATGGGCCGCAATGCCGACCTCAGCCGCGATAGGCAGGAGGTAACGCCACATGATCGATGAGGTTGAGAGTTTTATTTTTACGATTCCCCCCCCTTAGTTTCTTAGTTTCTCGGCAAATCTCCGGTTCTCGACGGCCGTTTATTCATCGAAAACTCCATCGGAAAAGAACTCATACTCAGAATCGTCATTTTTCCCGGCCCCAACCGCTTGACAATCTATTCAAACCACCTAGATTCCCGCTCCCTACTGACCTCGGATGGCATCTAGGCCGCGATCGCACCGCACCTCCCTCCGAATCAAAGGTCGCAAGAGGGAATAACCAATCAGGGGAATGAAAACATTTTCTGCAAAAGCCGAAGAAATCGACCGTAAATGGTATGTGATCGACGCCGAGAATAAGGTTCTCGGCGACGTAGCCGTTGCGGCAGCTAACCTCCTGCGCGGGAAAAACAAGCCGCTCTTCACTCCTCATTGCGATTGTGGAGACTTTGTTGTCGTAATCAACGCAGACAAAGTTCGCCTCACTGGCAATAAAGAGCAGCAGAAGCTTTACACTTCCTACTCCGGTTACGTCGGAGGTCAGAAGCGCGAGACAGTTGAGAAACTTCGCGAGCGCCGCCCGGAACTTATCGTAGAGCGCGCAGTTCGCGGAATGGTTCCCCACAACCGCCTTGGACGCCAGATTTTCAAGAAGCTCAAAATCTATAACGGTTCGGAGCATCCCCACGAAGCACAGCAAGTCGAGACTTACGAACTCTAATCCAGAGACTCCACCGAAATGAGCGAATCTTTCTCAGCCACCGGACGCCGCAAGACATCCACCGCACGCGTCACCCTGTCACCCGGAAGTGGATCTATCACGATCAACAAACGTCCTTTCGACGAATACTTCGGTACTCTTTCCCTGCAAAATCAGGTTTTGCATCCCTTCCAGGTCGCAAATGCGATGAAGCAGTATGACACTGCGATCAATACCAACGGAGGCGGTGTTACCGGTCAAATCGGTGCCATTCAGCTCGGAATCGCACGGGCTCTTCTTAAAACGAACGAAGAGCTTCGCGAAACACTGCGTGAAGAAGATCTCCTGACCCGTGACTCTCGTAAGAAAGAGCGCAAAAAGGCAGGTCAGCCAAAAGCGCGAAAGCGTTTCCAGTTCTCCAAGCGTTAATCTGCTGGAACGGACAAATCCTTTCCAATTGCAGCAGGGTTGGGTGTCACACTCAACCCTGTTTGCTTTATTACCAAGCTCTCCTGGGTAGAATCCACTTCGGTTGCCGCATGGCGGAAAACATTAATTCGATTCGATTTCCTCAGCCGCCTTCTCCGGTCCGAGATGACGAACGTCGGTCGCGCTTTCGAGGAAAATCCCATCCTCGGCAATGTTTACCGCGTGGTCTCCGACTCGCTCGAGGCTTCGGACAATAAAGATCAGGTGAAGAAATGACTTCACTCGAACTTCTTCTTTGTCGATCTGCTTCGTAAGCTCACGTATGATATTCTTGTGCGCCTTATCGAGTTCACGATCCCGACCGTAAAGGGAAAGCGCCAAATCTGTGTCACCTTCCGCATACGACTTCATCCCGTCGCGAAATAGGCTGAGCGCCGCTTCGTAAAGAGGCTCGACGAGTGCGACTTCTGCGATCTCCGGATGCTTCATTATCTTGCGAGCTCTTAACCCGATGTTCCGTGCTTCGTCAGAAATTCGTTCGAGGTTGTTAGCAACCTTCATACCGGCGATCACTTCGCGAAGATCAGTTGCAACAGGATTGTAGCGCATCAGTATTTCGAAACTCTCTGCATCGACTCTTCGTTCCAGGTTATTGACTTCGTCGTCTTCAACGATTGCTTCGTTACAAAGCTCTGCATTTCGCGTTAGCAATCCCCTGACGGCGCTCTCCAAATTCTGTTCGGCAATACTCGCCATGCGGAGAACGTTTTCGCGGGCATCCTTCAAGGACACTTCAAAAGTCGCGAGCAGATGAGGTTGGCGATCTGTCATAAGTATACCTACGTAAAGGTAAAGGATCAACGGAGCAAGCCATTTCCCTTCGCAAGATCATCGGGATTACACGACCATTCCTGGCTCTGCCGGAAGCTGATTTTCGTCTTTTTCCAAATAGTCGACATGATGTTCCTGGAGACCTTCTCGTGATGCTCGGCTGGCCATAAAGTCAGAGTGGTGGATCAACTCAAACTCTCCAGGTGCAGTCTCGACAATTGCCGTAAGTGATTCAACCCAGTCGCCGCTATTCAGATAGTGCACTTCTCCATCAAGCATCTTGTCTGCCGGAGTATGAATGTGTCCGCAAATGATACCGCGACACTCCCGAAAAGTTGCGAGCTCTTTGAGCTGATCTTCATAGCGATCGACGAAAGAAGCCGCAGATTTCACTCGAGCCTTAATTTTTTTGCTTAAGGAAAAATATTCTTTACCACGGAAGCTTCTCCACTTGTTGTAAAGGCAATTCACCCCGAGAAGCAATTTGTAGGCTTTTGCCCCCAGAACCGCCACCCATTTGTGACTGGTCGTTACCGAGTCAAAGCCGTCACCATGAACAACGAGGTAATTTCCTTTCGGTGTGGCGTGAAGGTACTCGTCAATAATTCGGAGATTCCCAAAGCAGACCGGGAGGAATCGCTCAAGAATGTCGTCGTGATTTCCGCGAAGGTAGATCACCTCCGTTCCCTGCTTCTCCATCTTCTTCAATACCGTCCGAACGAATTTCGTATGCTCAGGCATCCACTTTCCGCCTCCTCGCAAGGCCCAACCATCAACGATATCACCATTCAGGACTAATTTTTTGCAACGTGTCGCCTTGAGGAAATCAATAACCTCAGCTGCTTTGCAGTCTCGGGTGCCAAGGTGGATGTCCGACAAAAAGATGGATTCATATTCGTTTTTTTTCATATCCCTTGACTGGTAGTTCGAGGTTGAGGTGATCTCGTATCGGCAGTTTCGCCCGAATTTTCCGACACGAGGTTTTTCAGATTTTTTTCAAATCGCTTGATGACCTTTTTCCATCTCACCTTTCGGGCGGAGGCTCGCGCTTTCTGCCTCAATTCGGAAACGTCTGATTGCGCAGCAAGAATAGCGGTCTCAATGAAGGAGTCCTCCTCATCAAAGGGAACGGAGAACCCATTCTCTCCATTGATGATGTGCTGGCGAGCCGCAGCGTAGTCATAGGCGACAACTGCAAGTCCACTTGCCATCGCTTCCATTGTTACGTTTCCGAAAGTCTCCGTCGTGCTGGGAAAGACAAAAACGTCGGCTGAGGCATAAAACTCGGCAAGCTCCTCCCCGCGCTTCTCTCCTGCATAGATAAATTGAGGATGCTCTTTCCGAAGTTCCTCCAGCTTTGGTCCATCCCCCACAAAAACTCCCCGGAAATCCGGGATCCGCTTTCGAATTTCAAGAAAGGTCCTGAGAATGACCGGGAGATTTTTCTCAGCCGCGATCCTGCCGACATACAGACCGACAACACCCCCTTCGCGGACCCCCCACTTTCCTCGCAGAAGCTGGGAACGCTTTTTGGGAGAAAACAATTTCGTATCGACCCCTTTAGGGAGAAGCTCCAGGTTCTCGAAACCTCGACGCTCCAAATCTACAATCACGTCACGGGAAGGGACGAATGTGCAGGTAGAGCGGTTGTGAACGTGACGCAGGTATTTCAAGGTCGCTTTCTCTAGCAACGGCAATTGATAGTGCGCCACGTATTGCTGGAAATTGGTGTGAAAGCCCGATGCCGCAGGAATCCCCAGCGCTCGCGCCGCGGAAACCGCGGAAGCACCCAAAGGAGTCTCAGTCGCGATATAGATGACATCGGGGCGCTTTTTGTACCAGCGGGTCTGGAGGACTAGTTTTATTGGGAAGCCAAATCTGACGTCCTTGTATCCCGGCAAACCGACGGATGCGACTTTCAGTCCAGCTTCTTCACAAGCAAGAACGGCTGGACGGATGATATCGATTTCGTGGCCTCTATCTCGTAGCCCCTTCACAAGTTGTACCAGCGTGGTAGCAACCCCATTCGCTTGGGGAAAATAGGTATCCGTGACAAAAGTGATTTTCATAAAATGAGAGAAGTGAACTCGTTAAACAGATCTGATTATTTCTCCCGACTTTCGAACTCCTTCGTCGAAGCACGACATTGAAAAGCTCAGATTGATTATCGATGGAATCGATAGACCGCCAAGCAACAGCTTTGTCACTTTGCCCTCTCTGGAGCCTAGCTTGTCAGAACTTCAGAGCTATCCACCGATACACAAGCGAGCCGCAGCCCGGACACCTGCCAATAATCCGGACTGCGGCTACCCCTCAACTCAGGAGGAACGGTAATCGACGATGAAACAAGTTACTTCGATCACCATTCGCTCCCAAATTCATTCCCGTGAAGGTTCAATCCTGCCAATCGAACACTTCACAGATAGGTCTGTTTGTGTAGGGAAATTTGTTCTCCTCGCCTCCCAAGAATTTGCGTAGATACCAGCCTGCCGGCAGGAAACGCGGAGGCGAAATGGTGTGAACGAGAAAGTCATCGGAAGCGGATAGTCCCCTCTACGAGGTAGTTTATGTTACTGAATATTTTAAAATATGCAACTTACTTTTAAAAATTTTCAAAGAATTAAGATAATTTCTCACAATCTATTAAAAATTCCCATTGTTGGGGATTATTCACCAATTTATCAAAAGAAGACTTGTGGCGGACAGCCCATGAAAAAACCTACACGGGAGCGTCAGTATGGTGGCTCCAATCAAAAGATTGGTCCGCTGAGTTGAACTCTCGCAAAGGAAAGTCCCTCAGAGTCAACGCAGCCATGGTCAGTGCTGCGACAATGAGCTCCCAACAAAAGGACTTATCGTCAGTGGGGTGACCAGGAAAGTAACCTCCCCCGACAACCTAGAACTTATCGAATCACAATCTTCGTGTGATCCACAATCGGCGTCGAACGACGCTCTACTTCATCGAAGCAAAGCGGGCCGAGATCAGATCTGCTATCGAAGCATCTCCGACTTTCTCCTGGCTCGAGTCGATCCAGTTCTGCTCCAATTCGTTTTTAGTAGGGCGGCGATCCTGGTAAAATACTCCGAATTTACCGGGATATTGCAGCGAAGCGAGTTCGTAGGCGGCATTCCCATCTGTAACATCGTGACGAGCATCATCCTCAGACGAACCGTCGCCAACCTTCTCTTCGATAATCTCAAACTCTCCACCTTTACGGGGGTTTCCATCGTCAAAAATTCCGGGGTAAAACACAACGCACTCCGAAAGAACTTCCACCACACTGAAACCAGGGTGGAGAATAGCACGCTCGAAGACCTGCATCATATGCTTCACTTGCGTCGCATGTGTTCTTGCGACAAAAGAAGCACCGCCATAAACGAGTTTCTTCATCGGATTGATCGGCTGATCGATTGAACCGGTCGGGTCGGTCTTGGACTTGAAGCCTTTCGGACTCGTCGGCGATGTCTGCATTTTCGTAAGTCCGTATACGAAGTTATCCATCACCACATAGGTGAGGTTGACGTTCTTTCGTGCGGCGTGATCAAGATGGTTGCCCCCGATCGAGTATCCGTCTCCGTCTCCGCCAAAAGCAAACACGTGAAGATCCGGTCGCGACAAGCTCACTCCCGTAGCAAGAGGCAATGCGCGGCCGTGAATGAAGTGAACGCCATGTCCATTGACAAAATAGGGAAAGCGCGATGAACACCCGATCCCTGCAATCGTGCAAATCTTCTCGTGCGGATACTGAAGTTTTTCGAGCACTTTGAAGAAAGCTGCAAGAACGGCGAAATCTCCACAACCGGGACACCACGTAGGGTGGTCCGCAGTGAGATCCTTCTTCGTTAGTTTTTTTGGTTCGGCGGGCGCTGACATGAGAAAAAGAAGTCGGAGTTGGTGAGTTAGGAGACGAGCGCGTCAACGCGTTCAATAATTTCCCGGACCTTGTAAGTAAGGCCATCAGTCTTACAGACAGAAACGATGCGTGGATCGCAATAACGGGCGCGGAGAAGGGTGGCAAGTTGGCCCATACCATAGAGGCCCTCATCGTTGATTTCGACAACTACTACGTGATCGTACTGGGAGAAAACATCCTCAAGTCCGTTTGGAAGCGGATTGATATGACGAAGGTGCATCGTGCCAACCTTGCGACCTTTATCACGCATGCGGTTGATCGACTCGCGAATCGGCCCCCAGGTAGACCCCCATCCAACGATGAGGACTTCACCAGAGTCGTCTCCATGAATTTCGGGAACAGCGAGCGAATCGCCAAACGACTTAATTTTGTCACGACGACGAGCATTCATCTTCGCGTGCATTCCAGGGTTTCCACTTGGGTGGCCCCATTCATCATGCTCCAGACCGGTTACAACCGGATAGGTGCCGCCTTCCATCTTCGTTCCCGGAGGTGCATGTTTGGTGAGTCCATCTAGTGGATACGGCTTGAAATCCTCACTCCGAACATCCTGGTCCAGCACAGGCTCGTGAACGAGAGCTGGCAAATCGGGTTCCGAAAAGGCCTCGATTCGAGTGGCGAGAGCCTGGTCGGTAAGAACCAGAACCGGGCAACTGTATTCCCGTGCAATCTGGCAGGCTTCCAGAGCGATGTAGAAACAATCTTCGACATCCTTTGGAGCAATCACGACACGAGGGCAATCTCCGTGACTGCCGTAGATCGCCTGCATGAGATCGCTTTGCTCAACACTGGTGGGAAGTCCCGTACTCGGTCCTCCACGCTGCACGTTGATCACGATGATGGGAAGCTCCGCCATCGTAGCGTAACTGAGAGCTTCCATTTTAAGCGAAAGACCTGGGCCGGAACTACCCGTTACAGAGGTATGTCCTGAATATGCAAATCCAAGAGCCATCGACACGGCCGACAACTCATCTTCGCACTGGACAAAAAGCCCTCCGTATTTGGGGAGTTCACTGCGCAACTGCTCCATGATTGTAGACCAGGGAGTGATCGGGTATCCGGCTCCGTAACGAACTCCCCCCGCAAGCAGGCCTAGAGTCATCGCAGTGTTGCCGTCAGTTGTGATCTTATCAGCGCCTTTGACAGCGCCTTCCTTCAGGTCAAACCCGAGACCGATGATATCACCAATGGGATAAGCGTAACCGGCATCAAAAGCCAGCATCGCGTTGCGAAGAACGTCCTCGCCCTTTCTTCCTAAGGTTTTCTCAATGAGGGTCGTCAGCTTCTCGCGATTGAGTGAAAACAACTGAGTGACCAGACCAAGTGAAAAGATATTTTTTCCCCGATCTCGTGCACTTCCCCCGATGGCTTCGACTGTGGTGCTCGTCATTGGAACCGGCACGTGAATGATTCCGTTCCCTTCCTTCAACTCCTCCACATGATCGGAGTCGTAAATGCAGATTCCGCCCTCTTTGAGCGAGTCGATGTGGTTATCGTAGCTGTGCTGGTAAAAAGCGAAGAGGAAATCTGATTCATCTCCAGCAGAGAGCACTTCTCCCGAACCCAGATGGACCTGAAAAATGGAAGGCCCACCAGAAATCGTAGACGGAATTGTCATGTAGGTCATGACATCCCGGGCACTGCGTCCAGCCAGGCGCGCCAGAAATCCGCCAACAGTCTGAATGCCGTCCTGGGAGTTACCCGCGAAGCGGATCACGGCGTCCTTTAGTTCTGTGATCCCCTGTCCGGAACCGGAGGGGCTTTCGCTTGTTTCGGGATCACCCGAAGTCGCGGATACACTCATGAAAATTGTCGGAGTCAGGCAAATTGGAAAAGCTGAATAAACTCACTAGACGAAAAAAAAGCAAAGAAAATGTCGCACGTTTTTGCTTTATTTCGCCCGAATACAGCTCTTTATCCTGACTTTGCTCAATTCTGGAATCTTTACGCGAAGAATTTGATCACTTAGTAGGGTAAACAGCGGCTGGCGGCGGACCCACAGGCTGCACGTTACTGACAGGAACATCCTGTCGAGTGAATAGCTCAGGTTCTTCGTCCATGGGTGGTGCATTGATCGGGTTTCCACCCGGGTCGACCAGCTCTGCTTGTACGAAAATGATCAGCGCTCTTTTCGTCGCATCACGAGTTTTGGAGCGGAACGCCTTCCCGACAACTGGCAAATCACCGACGAATGGAACCTTATCCTCCGAACCAGTGACCGACTCACTGATGTAACCTCCGATCGCTATCGTATTCCCATCCCAGATCGTCACATTGGTGGTTTCCTTGATCGCATCGAAAACAGGCATCAGAATTCGGTTTTCTGTCACGTCGAGAGTGCCGACACGAATCGGAGTTCCGTAGTTAATGAATCCGCTAAACTCGGTAAAGTCAGCGAGAACGTTCAAATTAATCATTTTGTTGTCCGATGAAACAGTAGGCTCCACTTCAATGACACCTCCGAGCTCCCTCATTTCGAAAGCTGTTGGAGTAGCTGGCGTAACAGGAAATACCTCGACACCTCCGCCACCAATTCCGTCGCCAATCTGGTTCGGAATCTCCGGAGGATCATACTCAGTCGGATAGATGAACTCGCGCACCTGCGAGATTCTTGCAATCTGGCCGGGCTGAACCATTACACTGCTGCTTTGCAAGACGTCAACCCCCTTCTGCTGGTTCAACAACCGAACCATCATCTGGAACTGAGGATCTGTGAAAACCCCAGCTAACGAAAACACACCAGGCGGCTTTCCCGACCCCGCAATCGGATTGTCACGATTAATGATGTCGTCTATCGACTGAGTCGTGGCTAGGTCACCTGTCCGAAGACCCGCCGAGATTGGATTCTGACCAATGGGGATTCCTGTTACAGGATCCACGAATCCGTAGTCCTGCGGGAGAGTTGGATTGGTCGCATTCCCATCAGTGCCACCGGCAGCAAAAACCCGTGGCGTGTTTCCAAAGTTTGCTCCCCCAACAAGGAAATCGAGCCCCGCCTGCTTCAGAAGCTGATCCTCAACCGAAATCAGCTTGATTCCGATTTGCACCACTTTGGATCCACTCTCGATCGAAGACCTAACCAGATTCTCCACATTGAGCAATTCTTCTGCCGTGTTGCGAACTACAAGTGTACTGGTCGCACCGATGAACCTCGCAGATGAGCCAGGGGGAAAATTAATCCCATTGTTCTTGAGGAAGTCTTCAGCCGAAATCCGCTTCACTGAAATACTTGTGTTGGGGGCAAGTGCATCGTCCCCACCACCAAAAGGATCGTCATCTGCAGGAGCAGTTCCTCCCGGAGCTGATGTGATGAAACCAGGAGGCACATTGAACGAGCGAGCGAACATTCCTGCATCCGGGTTTACTGATTCTGGAATCACTTTAACGGCAAACCCCTCGACCCGATACTTCATATCGACCTGCTGAGTCACATATTTCAAAGCCGCTGACAGAGGTATGTTGGAAAGCCTTACGCTCAAAGGGGTTTGCGACAAATCTCCACCATCGAGAGCACCACTGGAGTCGATCACGATATTCACACCTCGTCTCGTTGGATCGGGCTCAGCGTTATCCAATTCTTGCGATTTCTGGGAGAGGAACTCCAGAACATCGATAAGACGGGCGTTGTTGAATTCCAATCTCGGAATCGTAATCGTATTCAGTTTCTCCTCAATGAGTGGACTTCCGCCATTCGCTGTTTCACTTGGGAGTTCAATCAATTCAGTCCCAGCATTGACAATCGGCACCGGACTTTCCCAACCCTCTGCGACTTCTCGCAGCATTTTCGAGCGTGCCTGCTGACGGGCTGCATCGACATAATCGATACGGTGACGTTCGACATTCTCCAATCCACGTCGTGCAGCGTTGTTGTATGGATCAATTTCGAGGGCAGCGTGATAACTGCGCTCGGCCCGGTCATAGTCACCCAGTTCCAGGTATCCCTTTGCCAGAACCAGCTTTGCCTGAACCGCCTCAACGTCCCGGAGGTGCCGTGGTGAGGTCGCCATATTGTAGCGATCGTCGCGGGACTTCAATTCTCCGAGCATTTTGCGAACCTGCGGATCAATAAGCGTTACCGGCATTTCGTGCACCTTCGCCGTATTCATCACTTCGGTAAGCGTATCAATCGCTTCTTTCCAGCGCGCTTCATCAACTTTCAGTTGGGCAAAGCGCAGGGCAGTGAGCTGGTAGCGCTTGAAAAACACTCGGCGCTGGTCTTCAACAGCAGGGACTGACGGCAGAGTTTCAAAGGCTGCCTTGTAATTGTCCATCGCCTCACCATACGACTTATCAGCAAAGGCATGAGATCCCGCAGTGAACAGTGTCTGCGCCGACTTTACCAGGTGCTGACGCTTCTGAACCTCAAGAGCGGCGAATCCGGCAATACCGTCCTCCACATCGTTGCCGTAGGCCACCAGATTAAAACTGCACACAGACAAGCAAGCGATGAGAGCAAATTCAATCACCCTGATCCGCGATTTCTCGACGGGGTCTGTTAGACAATTACACACGTGTTCCGTTGGGAGGTAAATTACCCTAAACGGGGAGCTTAGCAGTAGATGTCAACGGTCCGCAAGCAAGGATTTCGGCCCCGAAACGATTTCAAAATCAGGAAAAAAGCCCTCATTTTCGGTTTAATTCTACTTTTTCGGGATTCTTTACGTTCTCAAACGAACGGGAAGCGATACAGAAAATGTAGGCTGGCAGCGTAAAAATCAGAAGGACGGCCTGCAGCTATATCAGTCCCTCGATCCAGGCACGATCTTGAGTTTGATCTCTTCGCCGTCACGTTGCACCACGATTTCAGTCTCCTTGCCCACTTTCAAGGCCGCCATCGCATCGGTGTAATCGTAAATATTGAGAATTTTCCGACCTGCCAATCCGACAATCACATCGCCGCCCTCAACACCTGCTTTTCCTGCCGGACCTTTGTCAGAAACTCCGCTCAATTTCACGCCTTTGATGTCCCCCTGACTGTAGTCGGGTACAGTCCCGAGATAGACACGGAAACCGCGTGCTCCGCGATTTTTTGGAGGATCCACCTTCACATATTTCGGAGCCTCGGAATCCATCGCCAAGCCACGGGCAATCAAACCCATCAACTTGGCAATCTTCGTTGCGCCCTCGTAATTGACCTTGTCGGCCGTATCGCGAGGAGTGTGATAGTCCTCGTGCGCCCCCGTGAAGGCGCTCAGGATGGGAACTTTCCTAAGGTAAAAATTGGTCGCATCCGTTGGGAGAAATGTATCCGACTGAATCGTGATCGGCAGCCCGATCGGCGCGTTGCGACGCTCAACTGCACCCCTCCAGTAGTCACTCGAGCCCGTCCCCTGAATCACAACCTTTTCGTCGAGTCGGCCGATCATATCCATGTTCAAATAGGAGGATAGCAGAAGACCGAGAGGCGCGCTTTCATTGCCCATCGTGTCTTTCGCCAACTTCCTCACAAAATGAGACGAACCGAGCAGGCCAATTTCTTCGCCTGACCATGCAGCAAAAACCAAGTCACGTTCCATCTCTAATTTGCCCTTTTTCTTCAAGTCACTGAGATACTCCGCTATTTCCAGCAGCCCTGCAGTACCGGAAGCATTGTCATCCGCGCCAAAGTGAATTTGACCGCGCTCATGTTCCTTCGCGAGTGACCCCGCTCCCGCCCCCGCGCCAAGGTGGTCTATGTGAGCTCCAATCACAACCGCAGGCGGTGGATGATGTCCGCCTTTCCCCGATGGAAGAACCGCAATCACATTTCGACCCGTCTTCTTCTCCTGATCAACGTCGATCTCCGCATCGACGCGGAGATCCGGAATCGCAAAGCCCTGGACCATCTCACCGGTATCCAGCTTCTTCTGTATTTCGGACAGATCTTTCCCTGCCGTCGCAACGAGACGGGTCGCCGCTTCCGTGCTCATTGAGATCGCCGGGATCCCAGAGTCCGCCAGTGAAGCGTCGAACTGCATCGGAATCAGCTCCTCGTTTACCTCCGTTTCCGGCCCCGTTACGAAAATGATTCCCGCTGCAAACTTCCGCCTCGCCAGTGTTGCCTTGTGACGAAGCCGGGAAAAACGTTGCATTTCTTGGCGTTTCGAATCTTCCACATCTTCCGGAACAAAACGGAAGACCATCACCCACTTGCCCTTCACATCGAGGTGGAAATAACTCGTATAGGACTCTCCGCCTTCTCCATCCGGAATCTCCAAACCGTAACCAGCGAACACGACGCCTGCTTCATGGATGTCGCCCAGTTTAGAGAAAGAAACAGGACGCCAGTCTTTCTCGACTTCCAGTTCACGTTCGTAATCCCCCTGCTTTACGAGCAGCTTGTTGTCCTTTCCAACGGCAACACCAGCCGTGAAATTAAACTCCTGGAAATAGGATTCATCATCCCCGCCCGGCTCTAGGCCCCAGCTCTTGAATGCACTAGCTACGTGATCCGTCGCGAGAATCTCCCCCTTCGTTCCAGTGAGACGTCCGCCCATTTCTTCCGATGCGAGGTAACCAATGTGATTCCGCATATCTTCCACCGTGATCTCCGGAGTCGTTTTAAACTTCTGAGAAGACACTTTCTCGGTCGGCGCTTTCATCGGCGCAGAAGAGAGCTTCGAATTTTTCTCGGGTGCTCCGCTTTTTTCGAGCAAAGCCAGTGCTTTCTCATGATTCCAGTTAGCGAGGAAAATCTGCGACTGCTTTTCTGGAGTTCGATTCGAAGTCCACGACAACTTTTTCCCATCCGGAGAAAATACCGGAAGACCGTCGAAACCTTCCGTCCCCGTCACCCGCACCGGCTCTTTCTTCCCCGCGGCATCTACGAGGTAGAGCTCAAAATTGTCGAAGCCGTGCTTGTTCGTCGCAAAAATCAGGTATTCCCCGCTCGGGTGAAAATATGGAGCCCACGACATCGCACCCAGGTGCGTCAGCTGCGTTTGCTCTGAGCCATCCGCATTCATCGTGAAGATTTCCGCCGTCAATCCTTTGCGATCGAAACGCCGCCAGCAGATTTTCTTCCCATCCGCACTGAAAAACGGCCCCCCGTCGTAGCCGTCCGTGTAAGTGAGCCGCTTCGCATCGGTTCCATCGGCATTCGCGACATAGATCTCCATCGGAAATTTCTTATCCAGCTTGAACGCCTTTTGATCCGCCTCGCTCATCGTGCCGTCGTAGGCCTGGCGGTTCGATGCAAAAACAATCTGATTCCCATCCGGAGAATAGGCACCCTCCGCATCGTAGCCTTTGGTATTTGTCAGGTTGCGATACTCCCCTGACTCCGTGTCGTATTCGTAAACCTCGAACTCTGCGTCGTAATCCCACGAATACTTCCGTGCCTTCCCCGACTCTCTTTCCTCATACTCCTCCTTCTGATACTTCTCCGAGTCCGGGTCTGAATGCGTCGACGCAAAAATGACACGCTTTGCGTCTGGGTGAATCCAGGCGCAGGTTGTTTTTCCCATCCCTGGAGAAATTCGCTCCACATCACCCAATTCCAGATCCATCAGGTAGATCTGATAAAAAGGATTCCCCTCCTCGCGCTCGCTCTGGAAAACCATCTTCGTCCCATCGGCAGAAAAATACCCTTCTCCGGCCCGGCGCCCCTCAAAGGTCAGCTGTCGCGCCCCATCCAGCAAGAGCCCCTCATTTTTCTCGTCCGCATTTACTGGAAAAAGGAATCCCACTACCAAACAGGACAGTGCCCAGCAGGGTGAAATGAAAAACCCAACTGAATTATGTCTTCGACCCAACAGGGTTGAATGAAAAAAAGAGAACGCTCGATTCATGCTCTATAATACGCGTAGTTTGTAGATTGCGAACATACACCTTTTGTTCAAACATTCCGTAATGACGGCACCCGTCGTAACTCGATTCGCCCCCAGCCCAACCGGACACCTTCACAAAGGCCATGCCTACGCCGCGTTGCAGGCCTGGAATTTTGCGAAGAAAAACGGCGGCCGATTCCTTCTTCGCATCGAAGACATCGACCATACCCGATGCAATTCAGAGAACGCCGAGCAAATCCTCGAAGACCTCAGATGGCTCGGAATTGAGTGGGAAGAACCCGTCCGCATTCAGAACCAACACCTCGACGAATACCGGGAAACCGCAGGCAAACTCGAACAACACGGCTTTCTCTACCCCTGCTTCTGCACGAGAAAAGACATCCAGCAGGAAATCGAACGCGCCGGTCAGGCCCCCCATGGCAGCGAAGGACCACTCTACCCCAGCACTTGTCGCCATTTGTCGGAAGACGAGCAAAAAGCCCGCATTGCAGCCGGTGAGGCCCACGCTCTGCGCCTCGATCTCGAGCGTGCAATGAACGAAATCGGGCAGGAATTGACCTGGCAGGACAGAATTCACGGAGAACAAAAATGCCGGCCCGAACTCCTTGGCGACGCCGTCATTGTCCGAAAAGACATCGGAACCAGTTACCACCTCGCCGTAGTCCACGACGACGCCCTGCAGGGAATCACCGACATCGTCCGCGGTGAAGACCTCTTTGAATCCACCAACCTGCATCGGGTTTTGCAGGAACTATTGAACTTGCCCGTCCCAAGCTACCATCACCACAAATTGCTGACCGACGAAAGGGGAAACCGCCTCGCGAAACGAGACAAAGCGATCACCTTGAAGAGTTTGCGCGAAAGCGGAGTGAGTGCGGAGAGTTTGAAGTCTCAGGTTTCCAGTGTTCAGTAACGGTCCGCGAAGCGATTATGACTTTTCACCCACTAGCCAATTCCGCCGACATCGAGGAAGGAAAAGGCCAGCCATTTAAACTCGACGGCCATCGCATCGCCCTGGTCCGTCACAAAGATGAGATTTATGCGATCGATGACCTCTGCCCTCACGCAGACGCCTCCATGGCCTTCGGTCCTGTCGAAAACGGCTGCATTGCTTGCCCTTGGCATTTCGCCGAATTTCGCCTCGAGACTGGAGAAGTTCTCAGCGGCCCCGCCACTCGCGACGTCCGGAGCTACCTGGTCCGGGAAGTCGAAGGTAAAGTCGAAGTTTGCGTAGATCTAAACCGACAGGGTGAGCCGTGGAAAAGCAGTTCGGAAGACGAAACCTCTACTTGACGGAAACCGGCTCTACTGGCAGATTCCGCCCCTGCGAAATTCACCTGATTCCGATCAGCGAAATTTGCAGCAAATCCCAAAATTTGGTTCGGTGGCTGAGTGGTCGAAAGCGCTTCTTTGCTAAAGAAGTGAACCCGAAAGGGTTCCGTGGGTTCGAATCCCACCCGGACCGTTTTTGATTCTCTGAACTCTCGATTGCAGGGATCTCGAAACGGGAAAAGTTTTCAAAATGCGAGTCAAGGCCACCGATCAGCGAACTGGCGTAATTAA
>Ga0181591_10000912_pt1 | contig 24880 bp, 28 predicted proteins | sample 071ome_33_FD_133757 | JGI IMG/M metagenome (GOLD analysis project Ga0181591, IMG submission 133757) | Coastal salt marsh microbial communities from the Groves Creek Marsh, Skidaway Island, Georgia - 071412AT metaG (megahit assembly) | ecosystem: Environmental > Aquatic > Marine > Intertidal...
CACCCTGGATGTGTCATCACGCTTTGCCCACCTGACACTGGGCCATACCTTTGATACACCCTGGCAGCTACGCCTGGCACTGGAAGCCGATTACGGCAGCGGTGATGATGATCCGGCGGACGCCAACCATGAACGCTTTGACTTCCTGTTCGGCCAGCGCCGGGCAGATTTTGGACCAACCGGTATTTACGGGCCCATGGGACGGGAAAATATCCGCTCATGGGGCCTGCGCCTGGGATTTAATCCGTCACCTGCCACTGACGGTTTTATTTCCTGGCGCCGCAACAGCCTGGATAGCCCGGTTGACAGTTTTTCACGCACCGGGGTCAGGGATCCCCTGGGCATGTCAGGCGATGATGCCGGTGACCAGCTGGAGTTTCGTGTTCGGCACTGGCTGATAGATGACAAGGCGCGCCTGGAAGTCGGTGGTGTCTGGTTCGACCGGGGCGAGTTTCTTGAAACAGCGCCCAACGCCAATCCTTTTGGTGATCCCGTATTTTTCTATACGGACATCACCTGGCGCTTTTAAAGCCAAACTCACGTTGAGACATTACTGTGCCTTGCAACAGAGAACAGGGCGGTAACAATTTTATCATTTATCCTGGTTGCCTAACCGGGTATTCTCTGTGTGCAGTCTGTATTCCATGCAGGACATGGACGTTTTCAGGATTCAAGTCATGGCAAAAATCCACGGCGAGTTCATGCCGGAAAAGGGACTTACCATCTTTACCATTGAAGGTAATGCCAGCAAAAGCGATATGCTCCAGATCATTACCGGGTTGGAAAAAAACCAGGTGACCCGGGATATTATCTGGGATGCTTCACACGGTACCGTGGAAGATATCGACAAGAATGAACTGCGTAAAATTGCCCAGTTTCTCAAGAAGGGGCATGGCATGCGGGAAGGCGGCAGGACGGCCCTGGTTGGACCTGACGACCTGAATTTTGGTATTGGCCGAATGTTCCAGGCCTATACAGAAGCCGATAACCTGGCTGTCGAATACAAAACCTTTCGTACCATGATGCTGCCAAGGCCTGGCTTGAATCACCCCGCAACTGAACCTGCGACAACGCTGCCCTTGCGGCAAATCATTTCTTCATCTTTTCAGTCGTGGTAAAACGGTGTTCTGAAAAATGACAGGAGGACTGGCCATGCGTGTCGGGGTGCCAAAAGAAATCAAGGACAATGAATATCGGGCAGGAATGGTGCCAACCAGTGTCGTGGAACTGGTCCATCATGGTCATGAGGTCCTGGTGGAAAGTGGCCTGGGCGCTGGTATCGGTGTTACCGATGATGAATACAGGCAGGCGGGCGCCAGTATCGTCAACAGTCCCAACGAGATCTTCAGCCAGTGCGAAATGGTCGTCAAGGTCAAGGAACCCCAGCCTGAAGAAATAGCGCAATTGCATAAGGACCAGGTGCTTTTTACTTATCTGCACCTGGCGCCTGACCTGGCCCAGACCGAGGCACTGATGGCATCCGGTGTGACTGCCATTGCCTATGAAACCGTGAATACGCCTGATGGCGTGCTGCCGCTGCTTGCCCCGATGAGCGAGGTAGCCGGCCGCCTCGCCGTGCAGGCCGGCGCCAGTTGCCTGGAAAAGGACAATGGCGGGGCCGGCATACTGCTCGGTGGTGTCCCGGGGGTGGACTCGGCCCATGTGCTGATTATCGGTGGTGGTATTGTCGGCGAGAATGCTGCCTATATCGCCAAGGGCATGGGAGCCCAGGTCACCATCCTGGATAACAGTGTGCCCAAGCTGCGGGAATTGGATAATAAGTTTGCCGGGCGGGTTCACTGCGTGTTTTCCAACAGGGCCAGTATCGAGAAGTATGCCCTGGAAGCGGACCTGGTCATTGGTGCCGTCCTGGTGGCCGGTGCCGCGGCACCGAAGCTGTTGACCAGAAGCATTATCAGTCGCATGAAGCCGGGCTCTGTCGTGGTTGATGTGGCCATCGACCAGGGAGGGTGTTTTGAAACCTCGAAGCCGACCACGCATTCGGATCCCACGTTCCTGGTGGATGAAGTGGTGCATTACTGTGTTGCCAATATGCCGGGCGTGGTGCCGCGGACATCCTCCTTCGGGCTGAACAATGCCACGATGCCCTATATCCTGAGACTGGCGGATGCCGGCTGGCAAAAGGCGTTGGCCGCTGATGAGGGATTCATGGCTGGGCTCAATGTCCATGCCGGTCATATTTGCTGTGAAGCGGTGGCCAGTGCCCACAACCTCAACTATGCCGAACCGACCCAGTTTTTACTCTAGGGTGAAAAACATGAACATGACATTATCGCGTCGCTCGATGCTCAGGACAGCTTCCAGTCTCGGTCTGGCCGGCACTGTGAGTGGTATTCCCAACCTGTTTGCCCAGAACGGTACCGACCTGGATGCCATGCTGTTTCCCGGCTTTGAGGTTTCCCGCATTGCCACCAATGGCGTGGAGATTCATACCCTGGTCGGCGGCGAAGGGCCGCCCATCCTGTTACTGCACGGTGCGCCCCAGTCCCATTTCGCCTGGGCGGAAGTGGCCAACAACCTGGCCCGTGATTACACCGTGGTGCTCACTGACCTGCGCGGTTATGGCTACAGCAGCAAGCCCGAGGGCGGCGAAAACCACATTAATTATTCCAAGCGCACCATGGCGCAGGACCAGGTCAATGTCATGGCCGAGCTGGGCTTTGATCGTTTCGTGTTGTTCGGTCACGATCGCGGCGGTCGGGTCGCCCGGCGCCTGACCCTGGACCATCCGGAGCGGATTGAAAAGCTTGCTGTGCTGGATATTGTTCCGGCCCATTACCTGTATACCAATACCACGCGGGAATTTGCCGAGGCCTATATCCACTGGTTCATGTTCATACGCCCGGCTCCCTTTGCAGAAAACATCATTGCCGCCACGGGCATGTTTGCCGGTGGCGGGCGTGGCGAGGTCGGCGCTGAATACCGGCGCATTTATGAAGATCCGGCTGCCATCCATGCCATGTGCGAGGATTACCGGGCCTCGGCCAATATGGACATGGACCTGGACAAGGCCGATATTGCTGCCGGCAAGACCATCGATTGTCCGGTCGATGTCCTGTGGGGTGACAGTGCTGCCATGGGTCGCCTGTACGATGTCCTGGGCATCTGGCAAGGCGAGGCAACTCGCGCTGAAGGGCGCGCCATGCCGGGTGGGCACTCTTTCCAGACCGAAAACCCCGGGCCAACCTATACCGAGCTGAAACGCTTCCTGGACGCCTGAAAGCAATAAATCCGCCTGTTCCAGGGTGGTTTTGTGAGCAGGTTCTCAATAATGTATATCAAAAACATCAAAAAACTGTTGACTAGACCGACCAGTCGGTCTATATTTCGCAGCAATGGCAAAACAAACAGCAAAAGAGAAGATTCTCGAATCCACCCTTGAAGTCATGAAAGGCCGTGGATACCAGGCGGTCACCGTGGACGAGATCATTTCTCATGCCGGGGTGTCGAAAGGCAGTTTTTACCATGCGTTCAAATCCAAGGAAGACCTGGCTATCGCTGCGATGGAAATGTATGGCGCCAGGGGTTGGGAAATCGTGGCAAACGGCGATTACCGGCATATCGAAGACCCGGTAAAGAAAGCCAGGGCTTTTGCCCGGTACATTGAAGAGCAAAGTGGTGAGCTTTGGCAGCATGGGTGCTTGCTGGGTGCGATAGCTGTCGAGGTGGCAGAAAGCAACCCGAAGCTGATCAAGACCATAGACAAGCTGTTTAATAACCTGGAAGACGGCGCAGAAAAAGTTTTTACACCGGCACTGAAAGCGAAAAAAATCAGGAACGTGACCGGTAAGGAGCTTGGCAGGCATTTTCTCTCAGTCATTGAGGGAGGAATTGTCATCTCCAAGTCACACATGACACCGGAATACCTGAACGAAGGGATCAGGCATTTCAACAAGTACCTGGATTACCTGTTGGAAAGTTAACCGGATAAAAAGAAGTCACAAGGGCGCGAGCCCTTTTTTATAAAAATGTGATTGGACTGACTAGTCGGTCTACGTTAAGGAGGGAGGGGTTATGTTGAAGGTCGCGACAACCAGGCACGGAAAAAAGGATCTGGCAGTCAGTTACGGATTCCTGGTGGATGTGTGGACGGCTCAGCAAAACAAGAATGGCATTGCATCGATGGGTTTGAAGCGTTGCAGTGGCAAAAAGCAAAAGCAGTACCCGCAGTAAATAAAAAAGCAATAACAGCAGCAAACAAAAAAAGTAGTAAAAAATAACTGTAATAAAAAGAGCACGAGAGGGGGCTCATCATGGAAATCATTGAAGATATAGCAATAGAAGAACATGGCCTTGCGGACAGGGTCTTTGTAATGAGTTATGCCTTGCTGGCATACATGATCGGTGCAGGGGCATTATTCTGGCTGATCTTTGCTGCCGGCGGATTGGCTCCACTGGGTTTTGTGGATATGACCTATGGCAATGCCGTCCTGGCGTTGGCTGTAAACGCGGTGCTGGTGCTTGCCTTTGGCGTACAGCACAGCGTCATGGCAAGAACCTGGTTCAAGTCGTGGTTGGTCAGGTTTATTCCGGCGAGTCTTGAGCGCGCCAATTTTGTCCTGGCCTCTGGCCTGATTACCCTGGTTGTCATTGCGTTGTGGCAGCCTGTCGAAGTGACTGTCTGGCATGTAGACAATATCCTGGCTGCTGTTAGCCTGCAGGTTGGCTACTGGTTTGGTATTGCCTACCTGCTGTCCTCATCGTTTGTCACCAATCACTTCGAACTGTTTGGCCTCAGGCAGGCCTGGCTGTATTTCACCAACAAGCCTTACAAGGCCCTGGAGTTCAAGCAACGCTGGATGTACCGGTACAGCCGTCATCCGATGATGCTGGGTTTCCTGTTTATTCTCTGGTGTAGCCCGGAAATGAATGTCACCCGCTTTACCCTGGCCTTGCTGTTCACGGTCTATATCTTTGAAGGCATTCGCCACGAAGAAGGCGGCCTGATCGAAGAGTTCGGTGACAAGTACTGCGAATATCGCAAGGAAATCGGGTTGTTCTTTACATTCAAGTAACAGGATAGCCAGGACAATAATTATTCCCCGACTACGAACACGTCTTTACTTTGGTCTCACAAGAAAAGTGAAAGGCGTGTTCGGTTTTTTTTGGAGTTAACCATGTTGCGGAAAAATGACACTTCACCCATCAAACGATGTTTGCACTATTTGTACAGCCTGGCGATAGCCTGTATTGCTTACCTGTCACTGTCCTGGTTCCAGGCAGCTCCCGGGAACAGCCTGCAGGACATGGACGTGACAAACAGGCCGTTCAATAGCGTCATTACAGGGCAATAAACCACGCCTGTCTTGCTGGGCAAGATTGCGGGCCGGTGCTATCGTTGCATCGTGGTTTAACAGAGCGGCCCTGATTGGCCGACCCGGACTTTTAACTTCTTGAATATCCTGCATCGCAATGTCCCTCTGCTCTCTATCGCCCAGGCGTTGATGATGAGCAACAATTCACTGCTGGTCGCCACGGCGGCGCTGGTAGGTTTCAACCTGGCTGAAGACAAGTCGTTTGCGACCCTGCCGCTGGCGGTGCAGTTTATTGCGGTCATGTGTACCAGTATTCCCGCTGCCATGGTGATGGAACGCATTGGCAGGAAAAAAGCCTTTCTGCTGGCCTGCTTTTTCGGCATAGGCGGCGGCATACTGACCAGTATGGCCATCATGAACCAGCACTTCTGGTTTTTCGTGGCAGGCATTGCCCTGGTCGGTGTATTCAACGGTTTCGGCAACTATTACCGCTTTACTGCCGCCGACAGTGTTGAGCTTGCCTACAAGAGCCGCGCGGTGTCCTACACCATGCTCGGTGGCGTGGTTGCCGCGGTGGCCGGGCCCACCCTGGCGCGACTGTCACGGCAATGGATCGACGGTGCCGAATTTGCCGGCAGTTACATGGTCTCCATTGTCCTGTACAGCATCAGTTTCGGCGTGCTGAGTTTTCTGAAAATCGAAGACACTGGTAACAACAGGCGTTCGCCGGATTACTCCACTGGCAGGCCGCTGCTGGAAATCGTGATGCAGCCGGAATATATCGTGGCAGTGATTTGCGGCATGCTTGGTTATGCGGTCATGTCGTTCGTGATGACCGCGACACCGCTGGCCATGGACCAGGCCGAGTTCCTGTTTGATGACACTGCCGTGGTCATCCAGTGGCATGTCATGGCCATGTTTGCCCCGTCCTTTTTTACCGGTAACCTGATTGTCCGTTTTGGTGTCCTGCGCATCATGTTTGCCGGCGCGGTGTTTGGCCTGGCCTGTGTGGTAATCAACCTGGTGGGAACCGGGTTCCTGCACTTTCTTTTCGCCCTGGTGTTTCTCGGGTTGAGCTGGAACTTCCTGTTCGTGGGCGCCACGACCCTGATCACCGATACCTACCGGCCAGAGGAGCGCAACAAGGCCCAGGCCGTGAATGATTTCCTGGTATTCACCACGGTCTCCCTGGGTTCCCTGTCTTCCGGTGCCTTGCAAAATGCCTTTGGCTGGCAAACCGTCAACCAGGGCGCACTGCTGCCACTGCTGGTGATTGTTGCTGCTATCGCCTGGTTGTCCCGTTACCGCCTGCGCCTGGCAATCTAGCCTGTAGCGGGGCGGGGGAAAGCTGTTAAGATGGATTGAAACCTGGATGTTGATGTGGGTCGGATAAGGCACTTTGTGTCGCCATTCAGTGGCTCCGATTAGCATTTCGATAAAGGGATAAAGGGATAAAAGTATAAAAGGATAAAAGGATAAAGGGCAAGCGCAGTAGGCTTTTATCTTGTGTGCCAGGAATGGCGATTGATTGAAGGGAGGTCTGGCGATGTGTTCTACACTCAACAAGGCAATTCCTGTTTTAGCGGCGATGCTCATGTTGCTTCTGCCTGCTGCGGCGTACTTGCAGGAAGGCGGGGCAGGTTCAGGTTCGGTCCGTGTGTTTGCCATTGAAGGCGCCATTGGTCCGGCAACCAGCGACTATCTTGTCAGCGGTTTGCAGGACGCGGCCGATGACGGCATAAGCCTGGCCATTTTTACCATGGATACACCGGGCGGACTCGACCTGGCCATGCGTGACATCATCCAGGCCATCCTGGAATCCGACATTCCCGTTGCTACCTTCGTGCATCCCCAGGGTTCCCGCGCCGCCAGTGCCGGAACCTATATCCTTTATGCCAGCCACATCGCGGCCATGGCGCCGGCGACCAACCTGGGCTCGGCCACACCTGTACAGATTGGCATGCCATCCGTGCCCACGGACGTGCCTGCCATTGACGATGGCGGCGAGGATGCTCAATCCAGTGACGGCGACAGCGCTGCGTCTGCCGGTTCTGCCATGGAACGCAAAATTATCAATGACGCGGTGGCCTATATTCGCGGACTGGCTGAATTGCATGGCCGCAACGTGGACTGGGCTGAATCGGCTGTCCTGGAAGCTGCCAACCTGCCGGCCAGTGAGGCCCTGGCCATGAACGTGATTGATGTGGTGGCCGAGGATATAGATGACCTGCTGCAACAGATCAACGGTATGAGCGTGATGGTCAAGGGTGAGTCCGTGGTGCTCAATACCGCGAACATGACCATTGAATACGATGAGCCGGACTGGCGCACGGAGTTCCTCAAGGTCATCACCAATCCCAACCTGATCCTGATCCTGGGCATGCTGGGCGCGTACGGGCTGATCATCGAGTTCTACAATCCGGGCTTTGGTTTTGCCGGGATTACCGGTGCCATCTGCCTGTTCCTGGCCGCCTATGGCCTGCAGCTGTTGCCTATCAATTACGTGGGTGTGGGGCTGATTATTTTCGGTCTCATCCTGATTATTTCTGAAGCCTTCATACCGAGTTTAGGGATACTTGGCATTGGTGGTGTGATTTCCTTTGTGATCGGGTCAATCATCCTGGTGGAAGCGCCAATGGGTGTTTACCGGGTGTCCCTGCCACTGATTGCTGCGGTGACCACGGCAGCTGCTGCCTTGCTGGTTATCACCCTGCGCATTTTCCTGAAGGTCAGGCATCAGCCTGCGGTCAGTGGCATGCAGACATGGGTGGGGCTCACCGGTGAAGCCATGGGCAGTTTTGACGACAGCGGGATGGTCAAGGTGGAAGGCGAGATCTGGCATGCGGTAACGGATACCCCGTTGCAAGCGGGTGACACAGTCAGGATCAGGAAGGTCAACGGTCTTGACCTGGAAGTGACAAAAATCTGAAACAATATTTGCCGCGAGGATGTTGTGTCCGGCAAAGCTAAGGAGGGGATATGGGACCTTTTTTTATCGTGATAATGGTGTTGGTCGGCCTGTTTCTGTTTGCAGCGATCAATGTGCTGCGCGAATACGAGCGCGCGGTGGTGTTTTTCCTGGGTAAATACCAGACCATCAAGGGACCGGGACTGATTATCATCATTCCCCTGATCCAGCAGATGGTGAAGGTGGATTTGCGTACCGTGGTATTTGATGTGCCGACACAGGATGTGATTTCCCGGGACAACGTGTCGGTGAAGGTGAATGCCGTGTTGTACTTCCGTGTCGTGGACCCGGAGAAATCCATCATCAACGTGGAAAACTATTTCGAGGCGACCAGCCAGTTGGCGCAAACCACGCTGCGATCCATCCTTGGCCAGCATGAACTCGATGAGATGCTGTCCAGCCGTGAGCAACTCAACGTCGGTATCCAGAAAATCCTGGATGAGCAGACTGATAGCTGGGGCATCAAGGTCACGAACGTGGAAATCAAGCACGTGGACCTGGATGAGAGCATGATCAGGGCCATGGCGAAACAGGCCGAGGCTGAACGTGAGCGGCGCTCGAAAGTGATTCATGCACTGGGTGAATTTGAAGCTTCCGAGCAGTTGGTGGCAGCAGCGCGGAAACTGTCGGAATCTCCCCAGGCGATCCAGTTGCGTTACATGCAGACACTCACGGAAATATCGGGAGAGGGCAATTCCACTATCGTGTTCCCGCTGCCGGTGGATTTGATCAGCTCGTTCCTGAAAAAGGATTAGGCTGCTGACGTATGCCCGTAGTATTGATCCGCGTCAATAAGCGCGGGCAAAGCGCCCTTTATCCTGTTGTCATGCATCGTATTGAAGGGTAGCGACATGTTTGAAGCGGCAGAGCTGGGCAGAAAGATTTCCAAAAAAGAGTTCGATGCCATCGAGCCCGAACTCCACACGCGCCTGTTGCAGGTCCAGCAGCAGCTCAAGGACTCCAATACCTCGGTCATCATTATCGTTTCCGGCGTCGAAGGCGCCGGCAAAGGCGAGGTGGTGAACCGTCTCAGTGAATGGCTCGATACCCGCGATATCCAGACCAATGCCTTCTGGGATGAAACCGATGAACAACGCCTGCGTCCTGATTGCTGGCGTTTCTGGCGCACCCTGCCTGCGCGGGGCAGTATCGGCATCATGTTCGGTTCCTGGTACACCAAGCCGATCATCGACCGCGTTTTTGGCAAGCTGGATGACGGTGATTTCGACCAGGCCCTGCGCCGCATTACTACCTTTGAACGCCTGCTGGTGAATAACGGCACACTGATCGTCAAACTCTGGTTTCACCTGCCCAAGAAGGTCGTTGAAAAGCAGCTGAAAAAAGACCAGGCCATCATGGAAATGAAAATCAAGAAGTCCCCGCTGCTGGAAAAGTTTTCCAAACAGTATGACCAGTTTGCCAGCATCTCCGAGCGCGCCATTCGTATTACCGACAAGGGCAACTCACCCTGGCATTTGATCGAATCCACTGACCGCCGCTACCGGGATATCACGGTGGGGCAAACCCTGCTGAATGCCATGGAAGCCAGGCTGGGCAATAGTGACCAGGACAATACAGAAGAACCGGAACCACCGGTGACACACCTGGCCGATGAACTGCCGGCCAACAAGCTCACCATTCTTGATCATGTGGACCTGTCCAGGTCCCTGGACGTGAAGAAGTACGAGGCAGATCTCAAGCACTACCAGGGCAGGCTCTTTGACCTGGCGTGGCAGGCACACAATGCCAAAAAATCCGTGGTGGCCGTGTTCGAGGGCTGGGATGCCTCGGGCAAGGGCGGTGCCATACGCCGTGTCACCCGGGCCATCGATGCCCGGCTGTACAAGGTCATTTCCACGGCGGCACCCAGTGACGAGGAAAAAGCCCACCAGTACCTGTGGCGGTTCTGGCGCCATGTGCCCCTGGCCGGTTATTTCACCCTGTACGACCGTTCCTGGTATGGGCGGGTGCTGGTGGAACGCGTGGAAAACTTTGCCCGGCAAGAAGAGTGGCAGCGGGCCTACAGCGAAATCAATCATTTCGAGGAACAGTTATGCGAACACGGCATTGTGCTGGTCAAGTTCTGGATTCACCTGGACCAGGATGAACAGCTCAGGCGTTTCAAAGAGCGGGAAAAAACCCCGTGGAAAATGCACAAGATCACCGAGGAAGACTGGCGCAACCGCGAAAAGTGGCATGACTACAAGGCGGCGGTGAATGACATGGTGGCCCATACCAGTACCGAGTTTGCGCCGTGGACCCTGGTGTCAGGCAATGACAAGAAGGTCGCTCGGGTCGAGATACTGCAAACCCTGTGCGAGGCTATCGAAGGCCAGTTGCCTTCGGATGGTAAAACAAGCGGCAAGACTTAGCCGTGTGAGCTTGTTTACTCGTCTTCCGGCAGGGGAATGAATTCATCATCGCCAGGCACGCTGCCGAATTGACCATTGCGCCAATCTTCCCTGGCCTGCTGGATACGTTCCTTGCGGGACGAGACAAAGTTCCAGTACAGGTGACGCTTGCCTTCTTTCTCCTCGGTAAAGGCATCCCCTCCAAGTAGCATCATTTTTGTTTGCGCCGAGGCAGATACGGCGACAGTGACTTCCGGATGCAGGACCAGCATGGACCCTTCGGAAAAGGTGGTTTCGGCAATTACCACTTCGCCACTGTAAATATAGAGTCCGCGTTCCTCGGCCACATCGGGCACGACAAAGGTCTTGCCGGGTGCCAGGTTAATTTCGGCATACAGGGTGGGTGATTGTGTAATGACCGGGGAAGACTGGCCGAAAGCCTCGCCGACAATCAGCGAAATCTGGATGCCGTTCTCATCAAACTGGGGAATCTGGTCGGCGGTGTAGTGGTAAAAGGCCGGCTCGATTTCTTCCTGTTCCCGCGGCAGGGCAACCCAGGCCTGGATACCGCCCAGGGGCGCGTTGATGCCGCGCTGGCTTTGCGGGGAACGCTCGGAATGCACGATGCCGCGCCCGGTGGTCATCCAGTTCACCTCGCCGGGTTTGATCACAAGATCGGAGCCCAGGCTGTCCTGGTGACGGATTTCACCTTCAAAGAGCCAGGTGATGGTGGAAATGCCGATATGGGGGTGGGGACGCACGTCCATGGCCCTGTCACCCTCGAGCACGGTGGGACCCATCTGGTCGAAGAAGATGAAAGGGCCGATCATCTGCTGTTCGCGGGAGGGCAGGGCACGCTTGACGTCAAAGGCGCCGATGTCTTTAGCGCGGGGTTTGAGGACCAGGGCGACCGGTTCACACAGGCCTTCAGTACAGTCGGGCAGTTCTGCCAGTTGCCAACTCATCATGTCTCCAGGGGTTTCCTAATCTTTTTTCAACAGCTGCTCGGCAGAACCTTGCAGTTTTTTCTTCTGGCGCAGGAAGTCGAAACCATCGTCCTGGCCAACAGGTCGTTCCTGCACCTGTTTGGCCTGGATCTCCTGCTCGGTGTGCCGAAGGATCTTGCGTTCAACAGTCACCACATAAACCGCGAACCCCAGCACGTAAAGTCCAATCTTGGACAGGGCGGCCGTGACCAGGTACTGCGTGTCACCGGACAGCTCCACGTAGCTGCGGTATTCCCCGTGCAGGAAATTGACCACCAGCCAGAAGGCCACCAGCACCAGCAGCCCTTTCAGGCGGGGTTTCAGTAAGCGGCCGGCGACGATGAAGGCACCGATTTTGAGCCAGTTATACATCAATCAATACCCCCTTAATAAATACCGAGGGCGAGCAGGAAAACCATCAGCGTGGAATTGCGGTATTTCTGGATGATCTTGTCTTCCTGGTCCTTGACGATGATCTCCAGCTGGTCAGCACTGTAATCCGTGACGTTCTTGCCGGCGAGCGCGATCTCCACCTTGGCCTAGTCGATGTCTTTTTCACGGATCACGCTGCGGTACTTGCTCAGTACGCCGTCCTTTTTGCTGGTCAGCCACTGCTTCATGGAGTCTGTCCTGTGCTGAAAAGTGTTCTAGTTAGACGCGCCCGATGCCGGAAACACAAATAAAATTGCGTGTGGTTTATTTAGCTAACTATTGGGATTTGACCAGTTGAAAACCACTACCCTTGCCTATATGAAATTATAACTTACTGAATATATTGAATTTAAAAATTGGCACGGTTCTCGCAATATAAATCATCAAAACTGTGAAAAATTGGCGAAATTGCCATTCGGAGACCAATAATGAACGTTATCAGCACTTTAATCGTCCTCGCTTTGCTCGTCATGGCAGGAGTCGCGCTCCTCCCTGTCATTACATTCGGGATCGGCCTGGCAGTCCTGGCGGGTGTTTTTTTTCTCTGGTTGCTGCCGATCCTGATTATTGCCGATTCCGAGAAAACCACCGGGGGTGAAAAGGCGGCCTGGATCCTGGCCATTATCTTCCTGAGCTGGTTTGCCTGGATCTTCTACTTCCTGCTGGCACCGATCAAGACGAAGCCTCATCGTCGTTATTATGAGAGTGACCGGTATTACTATTACGATTAATCAGGCCTATGTCGGCAAACGGCCCTTTGGGCCTATGCCGACCTACAACATATCGAGGTTGAGCAGAACATCATGGTAGAGAAGGTTAAACAGTCGTTCGGCAAGGTCATCAGTTTTGCACTGATCCTGTTTTTCGTGGCGCTCGGGGTGATTGGTATTATCCTGCCCATTATTCCCGGGCTGGTCTTCCTGTTTATTGCGGCACTGATCGCCGCACGCCATTATCCTGTCGTGGGCTTCATGCTGGAGCGTAACCGGTATTCGGCGAGTGCCATGCGTTACAGCAATGGCTTCATGGAACTGGGCTGGTGGGGTAAATCCCGGCTGGTGTTCTGGGGCAGCATCAAGCTGGTGGTGGATAGTGTGGACTGGACAATCAAGTTGTTGGCCAGGGGGGTAGGCAAGTTAAGAACAGGAACTAGCTAATACCTGTCGCTGATTTTATGTTTCAACTGCCGTAATCCAATGTAGCCAGTAGTTGAGATGATCAGTCATTTTTCTTTTCATCTCTTTTCTTGTTGCGATAAATCGTACTGATTGAAATTGAGAGTAATTCCGCCGCCAGATTGTGGTTGCCGTCATTCATTTCAAGAGTATTGGTAATAAAGGTCTTTTCTATTTCAGAAAGTAAGCCTTTTAAAGAGATAGATTCATTTGTTTGCGTCTTGGAAATATATTCTAAAATTCTACTATTAATAAGTTTATAAGCCTTTCTTTCTTCTGAGAATGGAATGTTAACTAACACTTTGAAAAGATCGTTTCGATTTTCAGTGAAAAGATAAGCAAGTATAAAAGCAATTGTAGAAAGTGGTAAAAATATTGACCAGTTAATTTGAACCCCTGCCTGCATTAAAATAATAACAAGCAAAACTGTTCCTATGAGTGGAAAGAAAGAAACGAGAATAACTTTCCTTCTCATTTTATCTAGAGGGTTGTTAGAGTTTAATATTCCTCTCCAGATAAGTAGCGGGCTAATGATCATACAAAGCAAAATATATGCTTGGAATAACCAATAAAGCTTTCCTGGAATTCTGGAAAGTGAATAACTATTAATAAGAGCGCCTTCTATTATCAAATTTGTATATAAAGACAATGTGGCTAAAAAGAAACTGATTAAAATGATTGTGGAGTAAAATGGTTTCGATGGGATTATTTTTTCCGGATCCAGTTTATGGCTCAAAGATAATATAAGGCTGGCCGCTACAAACACGAGGCTATAATAAAGCCTTATTAGAACGTCATAGTTGGTGTAAATATTTCCGTATGTGACAGCTTCTAGGATATTGAGAAGTAAAAAAGTAATTATTAGAGAAAATATGAGTTTATTTTTCCAAAAGTATTCTCGTTTCTTAGATACCCCCAGAAGAATAAATATCAATAATATTGTTAATGCTGAAGGTAGCACTAACAATGAATTGAATTTTTCTAAATATGCCTCAGGATCCATTCAAGAGCACTCAATTTGCACATCCTATGCTTGCATTCCAAACTCATGATTTTATTATGAAATCATTTTGTCAGTTTTGAGAATGCCTCTCTAAACCTGATAATACCTTTCTCAAAAAAAATAATTAAATAAATTCAAATTATCCGTTGACACACTTTTATGGATTCTTGGAAACTAATAATCGAAAGGTGGTGGCCCTTACTTCTCTCTTGAGTGTCGTGACCTTTCACCTTATCCAAGGACTGGATAATTTTGCAAGGAAGCAGTTTTTTCAGCGGCAGCTGGCGGGGCAATACCTCCGCATTTGCATCCAACCCCGCCGGTTGTCGCTGAAATTATTCCGACTTTTTCCCTTTGAACAGTTCTTCCAGAACGCGCGTCATGCGTGACCCAATACGCCTGAGAGCCAGGATGGTGAGATCATCCGCCAGGTTCATTTTCTGGAAGTCGCAGATTTCCTTTTCCAGTGTGTCGCACAGAGCTTCGGCGCTCTTGCCGTGGTTGGCTTCCAGGAAGGCGCGGATGCGGCCTTCGCCGTAGAATTCGCCGCCGGGCGAGCGAGCCTCGGTGATGCCGTCGGTGAAAAGCAGCAGGGTTTCGCCGGGGAGCAGGCGCATTTCGGCGTTGGCGTATTCCTGGTTTTCCAGCATGCCGACGATGGTGCCGGTGGCCTCGCCCACGGAGCGGGCATTGCCGTGCCGGTCCACAAGCAGGGGTGGTGAGTGACCGCCGTTGGCGTACATGATGCGGCCGCTGTTGGTGTTGTAGATACCCAGGAGAATGGTGACAAAGGCCGACCCGCCGTGGCTTTCGCGCAGCAGCTCGTTGGTTTCCGCCAGGATGCGGGCGGGGGTCTTGCCGTTTTCGGCCAGGTTGCGCACGATGGTGCGGGTCACCGCCATGACCAGGGCGGCAGACATGCCCTTGCCACTGACATCGGCAATGACGAAGACCAGGGTGTGTGGATTGATCAGGAAGAAATCAAAGAAGTCACCGGCCACATGGCGCGCGGCCTTGCTCACCGCGTGCAGCTGGAACTCGCGGCGTTCGGGAAAGGGCGGAAATTCGCTGGGCAGCAGGGCCTGCTGGGTCTCACGGGCCACCTGTAATTCCTTTTCCACCATTTGCCGGGCTGCAGTTTGCTGGCTCTGGATTTCCACCTGTTTCTTCAGGTTCTTGAGCATGCGGTTAAAGCCCACTGACAGGCGTCCCAGCTCATCCATGGAATATATCTTCTCGATGCTGGTATCCAGCTTGCCGCGGGCCACGTCCGAGACCGCCGCAGACAGGGTCTTGATGGGCCGGGACAGGCGCGAGCTCACGTACAGGGTCAGGGCAATAATCAGCACGATCATCAGCGCCAGACCGTAAATGGCCATGGACATCAGGGACCACAGTTCGCTGGTCAGCTGTGAGCGCGGCAGTGTCGAGGACAGGATCCAGCCGGTGGCATTGACCGGGGTGTAGAAAAGCCAGGATTCACCCTCGACCATCCCCCCGTTAAGAAACATGTCATTGACCTCACTGACCCCGAATTCCCCGGCCAGCATACGCTCCACCGCCGTGGAAAATTCCGGGTTGTTCTGCATGGCCACCTGGTCCTGGATGGTGGAATTCATCACCAGGTCGGGATTGTAGTGGGTGATGAAATGCCCGGACTGGCTCAGGATCATGAAGTTCTCATCGGAAAACTGCAGGGCGGCGTCCTCGTTCAGGGCATCCAGGCGCACATCCACCGTGGTCACCCCGGCAAAGGCGCCATCACGAAAGATGGGGGCCGAGAAGGTGGTCATCAGGACATTGCCGGCGCCCTCGTCAAAATAGGGTTCGGTCCAGATGGCCTGGCCCTGTTCCAGCACACCGGAATACCACTCCCAGTTGCCGTCGGTGTAATCGTAGGACTCGGCCCCGATATCTATAGCCGACAGGCTGTCGCCATCCTCAAAGACATAGGGTGAGAACAGGCGCGTGTCATCATTCCAGGCAAAGGGTTCCCAGGCAACGGCCGCGCCATAGACCAGGGGATTATTCTCGACATTGCTGGCCAGGATGTCGTAGAGCTCTTCCCCGGTCACATCGTCGTCCAGTGACAGGATATTGGCCGTGGTGGTGGCGATCTGGGACAGGCCTTCAAATTCCGCGCCGATGCCCTGGGCATAGAGGTTCAGCTCGCCCAGCTCCTGCTCGCGAATACTGACGCTGGCGAATTCAAAAATCCGGGTCAGGGTAAAGCCCATCACCACGGCAGTGATGATGATCAGGGGGAGAATGATGGAAAGAATCAGTTTCCAACGTATGGACAGATACAGCTTGATGTCAGACCTCGATGGCAATGGTTTGGCTTGCCGAGCACTTTTCCGATCGTTCCTGAATACGGCCCGGCAAACCTTGCCGGAAAATACAGCACCCTATTTTACGATTTTTTGAGGGTGAAAATGAGGGCTTTCAGTCGCGCGACAGCACGCGGGCATCATGCCGGGTTATGAAGGGATAGTCGACCACGGGATTCTCATCCAGCAGCCGGCGCCGCAGCATGTCATGGGCCACCGCGCAGCTCATGACCCGGACCAGGTTGCGGGTGCGCCTGCTCAGCTGGACTGCCTGCACCCAGCACTGGGTGCCGTCCCACAGGGCGATACAGACCAGGCCGACCGGTTTTTCCTCGCTGCCGCCGTCCGGGCCGGCAATACCCGTGGTGGCCAGGGCAAAATCGCTATCCAGTTTCTGTCGTGCCCCGATGGCCATTTCGGCCGCGGTCTCCAGGGAGACTGCGCCAAACGCATCCAGGGTTTCAGGTGCCATGCCTAACACTTCTTTCTTGGCAGCATTGGAATAGGTGACCAGGCCGCCCATGAGGTAGTCGGAAGAACCGGCAAATTCCACCAGCTGGCTGGTGAGCATACCGCCCGTGCAGGATTCGGCAATGGCCAGGGTTTTCTTCTTCTCCAGTAGCAGGGTGTGCACTTCCTCGGCAATGGAGGGAAAGCGGTCGGTGACAACGGCGGTACCCAGGGTTTGCCGAATCGCCGAGACGTAGTCGGGCATGGCACTGATAGCCTCATCGCCACGGGCAAAGACCTTGATTTCCACGTGCGGTGGCGAGGGCCGGTAGCCCAGGGTGATGCCTGGCGGTATGTCGATTGCGGTCAGCTGGTCGGCCAGGGTGGATTCCCCGTGTCCGATGGTGACCAGCTTGGTCAGTTGGGTGGCCTGCGTGGCACTGAATTCCTGCTGGATAAAGGGCAGGAACTGATCCATCACCATGCGATGTAATTCCACCGGCACCCCGGGGGTGAAAAACAGCCAGGCCCTGTTCAGCTTGATGCGAAATCCCGGGGCGGAACCCACCGGGTTGTCCACCAGGACAGCGCTTTTGGGCAACAGGCATTGCTTGTAATTGCTCGTTGGCATGGTGCGGCCGCGTTTTGAAAACCAGCCTTCCAGGTGTTCGCGCCAGCCGCTGTCTTCCACGAGTTCTTCACCCAATGCCCTGGCGGCAGCTTCGGCAGACAGGTCATCCGAAGTGGGTCCCAGGCCACCATTAACCAGGATCACATCGGCCAGCTGGCTGCGTTCCTGGAAGATCGTGACCAGGTCTTCCATGCGGTCGCCCACGGTGGTTTTGCGCTGCAGTTCCAGCCCATTGTCCATCAGGACATTGGCAAACCAGGCGGCATTGGTATCCACGATTTGGCCGGACAGGACTTCCTCGCCGGTGCAGATCATTTCAATGTTCATGGGAAGACTTCATGGCGGATAGGGTTGTGGGGGTAATGATAGCGTAATTCACTATGTTTAAGGAAAAAGGGAAAAAGGGAAAAAGGGATAAAAAGATAAAAAGATAAAAAGATAAAAGGATAAAAGGATAAAAGGATAAAAGGGGGGCTCTGTTTGTGTGCTTGTCCGGTGTTTGTTGGATAGTGGGCTAGTTGTCGCAGCGGTCTACGATGATAGTGCGGTTTTCCACGAAGGTATTGCAGTTGGAGGCCAGTGAGGCGAGATCCAGGACGGCTGCCAGGGACAGTTTGTCGGCCTTTACATCAATATAGTGTTCACGGGCGCCCACGTCCCAGACTGTCAGTCGTTCACCGTGGGCGATTGTCGAGGCGGTGTCGTGTTCATCGTACAGGGTCTGGGACAGTGTGCCGAGGAAGTCCACCAGGTTCACTGCCGTCAGGCTGAAGCTGTATGACAGTGGTCCGGTGTCATCCTGGCGCAGGGCAAACACGGTACCCCCGTTTGGCACTGGCAGAATTTCGGCATTGGTGTAAGTGTCTTCATTGCCGGGTTCCTCGGCACTGAGGATGAACTCCTGTTGTGCAGGATCAGCCTGGTCTGCGGCAGTCAGCGCACCGGGCAAGACCAGGGCAAGCAGGGCAAGGACGCATTGGGTGCAAGTGTTCATGCGAACAGGGTAAACAGTCGGCAGGGGGCCGTCCAGCGCATTGGCGGTGACAGGAGGGAGTTCACGTGGTGTGAAAGGGGTGTGAAGGGTAGTCAGGGACTGATGCGGCGCGGCGCTCAGCTCTCGTCGTCTTCTTCGGCTTCGGCGGCAATTTTTTTCAGGCGCTTGCCGGCTTCAATGGAGATATCCTCCGGAATCTCGATATCCCCCAGCCAGACAGCCTTGTCATCATCACCGAGTTCAGTGCTGACCACGCTGACGCCGGTTTCCCGGTTCAGGCACAGGATGCGGTTCAGGGACTCTTCGCCGGCTTCCTCGTTTTTCAGGACCAGGCCGGTTTCATACAGTGCCCAGTTTTCATCCTCGGATACCCAGAACTGATCGGCCATCTTGTTGGCCGCTTCCAGTTCCTGCTCAAGCCGGGTTTTGTCGGCCGTGAGTTCGCGGACTTCCTTGCGTTCGGCTACCAGCGCCGTATTGAGGTTTTTATTGTCCTTGGCCTGGTCCAGGTTTTTCTTTTTCAGGTCGGTGACCTGGCGTTTCAGGCGTTGCGGGTCGAGCTTTTTCAGCTCTTTGAGTTCAGCCTGGACTTCTGCCAGGTCTTCCCGGGCTTTTTTCAGCTGGCTTTCAAACTGGTTGTCTTTCTTGCCGGTATCAACCAGCTTTTCGAGCCTTTCCATTTGCAGTTCCTGCTGCAAGGCTTCGAAATCGGCTTCCAGGCCGGCGAAATGGTTGAACTGTTTCTCGAGGTGCTCGAAGTCTTTCTTGTGGTCGACTATGTCCTGGTGCAGTTTCTGCTCTACCTTTTTCTGGCGGTCGAGCTTGTCCAGGAGTTCCTGTTTTTCGTCTTCCAGCTTCTTGATTTCGGCTTTCAGGGCACTGCTGGTGCGTAATTCTTTAAGGCTTAATACTTGGGCCATGCTTGAATAAATTCAGGTTTCTTTAAAAGGGGTTGGCGGCGAAACGGCAGGCGCGAAAAACAGGCGCTTTGACCAAATCAGGGCGCGCATTCTACCACACGAATACGGTGAACTGCCAAGCCGGAAGGGGGCCTGGCAGTGATAAAAAGAGGAATTTTGGTGGAACCTGGCCTGGTGACTAATTGCCGGCAGCTTTCTCGCGCATCTGTGCCAGCAGGCCGTCCATGCCGTCACGGCGGACCACGCTGCGGTAGGTTTCACGATACGAGGACACCATGGAGACGTTTTCCACTTCCACGTCGTAGACAAACCAGCCGTCACTGCGCTGACGCAGTTTGTAATTGATGGGAATGTCGGTGTTACCGTCCAGGATGACTGTATCTACAGTGGCACGATTGTTGTTGATCTCTTCATCGCGAAACTCCACGACCTCATTGGTATAGGCCTCGATACGCCCCATGTAGGTATCTTCCAGGGTTGCCATGAACAGGGCCTGGAACTCCTCCTGTTGTTCTTTGCTGGCATTGCGCCAGTTGGTGGACAGCACGCTCTGGGACATGGCGCGGGCATCAAAGGCCTTGCCGATTTCCGCCCGCATCAGCTCGCGCGCTTCCTCGGTGCCCAGGGAGTCATCACGCAGTATTTCCAGGATGGCGTTGACGGTGGTTTCCACGGTTTCTGTGGGCGTCGTGTTCTGGGCGCTGGCCTGGAACGACAGCACAAGAATGCCCAGGGCAATAAAAGCCCCAAGTTTCGACACCAGGCCTGTTACAAGGCCTGCACTGGTGAAAAACGGTTTCCTGACAATACTCATAGTGATATCCCAATCTGAGTTCGGGGATGCGAATTATACCCGGACAGTATTAGCCTACAAAACTGAAGCTGAACACAAGCTTGACGAGAATTCTGTGAAAAAAGAAGCGTTTACTCGGTGACGCTGCCTGCGCGGTTTTGCACGTAGGCACTGCGGAAGAAGATATAGGGGTCCAGGGCGCTGTCATAGAAGGATTCGTAGGTATCCTGGTCCAGGGACAGGGCAATTTCCGCGCTGACGATGTTAATGCCAATAATGGCATCGTTATGCAGGTCCCAGTACACCGGGTTCATGGCGGTATTGCCCGCACTGCCCAGGCCGTCGCGCAGGCTGCTGCCACCCCTGAAGGGCAGGACCAGGTAAAAACCATGGCCAAATCCCCATTTGGCCAAGGTCTGGCCGAGGTCTTCGCGGTCCCTGGCAATGCCCAGGTCGGAGGCCGGGTCAAAGAACCCCAGCAAGCCGATAGAGGTGTTGATCAGGAATCGGGACAGTTCGGTGCCTGTATTGGGCAGGTCAAATTGCAGCAGGGCATTCATGGCGGAAACCGGGGAGCCCAGGTTATCGAAAAAGTTTGCCCCGGAGCGTCGCACGGGCGCCGGAATTACCCGTAATCCCCTGGCTACCGGTTTCAGTACGCCCCTGTAGAGCTTGTCATTGAGGGCAAAGGTGACCCGATTGAGGCCTTCCAGCGGGTCGGCAATACTGGGCGAGTCATCTTCTTCTTCGTCAAAGATGAAGAAGTCATCGTCGTCCTCCTGGGCATAGGCAGCATGGCCGCTGCAGGCCAGAAATACGAGTAAGACAAGTAACCGGGACAGGGGATGGGCTGTTTCAGAAAAAAGTCGCATGGGTGCTGATGTCAGGTGATGGTGTTCGGTGGAGGATTAGTCTGAGCTGAAAATGTACTTGCTGACCAGTTCTTCAAGACTGATAGCTGATTCAGTTTCGTAAATTTCATCGCCGTCAGAAAGCAGTTCTTCAAAACCACCGGGAATAATATTGATGTACTTTTCGCCAATAATACCCTGGGTGCGAATAGCAGCGATGGCATCTTCCTGGACTGGCACACCTTCGTTGACTCGCAGGGTGACAATGGCTTCGAAAGCTTCGGGATCAAAACCGATATCGGTGACGGTGCCTATGCGAACCCCGGCGCCTTCCACTATAGCGCCCTCACGCAACCCGGAAATGGACGTGAAACGGGCCGTCAGGCTGTAGCCGGGCTGTTCGGAAAATGTCGCACCGGCCACCGAGACAGCCAGCCAGGTAAAGGCGAGGATGCCAATGATGACGAAAATACCGGTTACCAGTTCAATGCTAATCTTGTTCATGACAATGCTCTTTGCGTTGCTTCATTCATGTTAAAAATATTCACGACATCAGTGCGCCGATCAGGAAATCACAGAACAGGACACTCACTGACGAGATAACCACGGCATCCGTAGTGACCCGGCTCACCCCTTCGGCACCCTGGGAGCCGTACTTGCCCAGGTGCATGTAGAAGCCCTTGGCACAGCAGATCAACATGATCAGCAGGCCGAAGATCAGGGATTTTACCAGTCCCAGGCGTACATCGCTCCACAGTACCGAGTCGATCATGCCGTTGACGTAGGAGCCTTCGGCGACACCAAATAGGATAACACCGACAAAATAACCGCCACCGATAGCGACAACGTTAAAAACGAAATTCAACAGGGGCACGGACAATATCCCGGCGACCAGCTTGGGCGCCACCAGGTACTTGTCCGGTGCAATGGCCATGCATTCCAGGGCATCGATTTGTTCGGAAATACGCATGATCCCCAGTTCGGCGCAAATGGCCGAGCCGGCACGGCCGACAACCATCAATGCCGTCATCACCGGTCCCAGTTCGCGAATGATACTGAGGGCGACGGCCGAGCCCAGCACGCCCACAGACCCGAAACGTTCAAGCGTGTTGTAAAACTGCAGGCCCAGGACCATGCCAATGGTGGCACCGGAAATAAGAATGACTGTCATGGAGCGTGCGCCGATGAAATAGACCTGCTTGATGATCGGGAAAATCCGGTAAGGCGGTTGCACGATTTTCCACGCGATAATCAGCAGCAGGTTAAAGGTGCGCCCTATCTGCTCGATGGCTTCGATCGTGGTGGTGCCAAGATTGTTGATTGTCTTGATCATCGTCTTGTTGCTACCGGTTATCCTGTGTCAGTCGGCTTAGATGTTCATCCTTGTCCATATTGTTTTCGCGTGGTGTCCTGTTCAGCAGGTCCATGACGCGATCATCCTGTGAGTTCTTTATTTCTTCAGGTGTACCAATCTGTATCAGCTTGCCCTCGCCCAGGATGGCAATTCGGTCAGCAATGGCAAAGGCGCTTTCCAGTTCGTGGGTGACCACGATGATGGTCATTTTCAGTGTTTCCTTGAGCATGATGATCAGCTCATCCAGTTCTGCAGACGTGATTGGATCCAGTCCTGCAGAAGGTTCATCAAAAAACAAAATTTTTGGATCCATGATGATCGCCCGGGCCAGGGCAGCACGTTTGCTCATGCCACCGGATAACTCTGATGGCATCAGGTTTTCATAGGGCAGCATGTTGACCATGTCGAGCTTGATCCGTGTCATGATCTGGATGGTGTTTTTATCAAGGTCGGTATGTTCACGCAGGGGGAGCTGAATATTTTCAGCCACCGACATGGAGGTGAACAGCGCCCCTTGCTGAAAGGCCACGCCCATTTTTTTGCGCAGCTCATACAGCTCTTCCCGGGCAGCATGGCAGATATCGGTACCCAGCATATGAATATGGCCGGAAGTGGGTTTTTTCAGCCCGAGCACACAGCGCAGCAGCGTGCTTTTACCAGCGCCACTGCCCCCCATGATGACGATGATTTCACCCTGGTGAATATCGAAACTGATGTCATCAAGAATACGGCGTGTACCGTAGTCCACGACAAGGTCACGAATTTCGATGGCACTGGTAGTCATGAATGGGGGTTGTTATTCAGAGTTGAGCCTGGAATTTTTCGGCTTCATCAAAGATGGAAAACACGCGATCCAGGCGGGTGAGTTTGAGCACCTGCAGTGCCGGGTCTGAAATTTTCAGCAGACCATAAGCCAGCTTGGCAGATTTTGCCGTCTGGAATCCTTCCACCAGGCTGGCAATGCCGGAGCTGTCGATATAACTGACATCGGCCATGTCGATCAGCAGGGGTTTGCCTTCTTTCAGTGATGCAAGAATCGCTTCCCGCAGATCGGGTGAATAATGCAGATCTATTTCCCCGCCAAGTTCCAGCAGGTCATAGTCATTTTCTGAGTGCAGCGTGCATTTCATACAGCGTTACCGGTTAGTCCTCGATTTTCTTTGTCATCTGCAGCACATTACCGCAGGGGTTATCACAATCTATCAGGCTGACTTCATCCATGATTTCATTGATGATGTGGCACCCGAGTCCTCCGGGACGAATTTCATCCAGGGGCCTGCCTTTCATTTCCTCTTCCCGGGTTTTACGGTGAGCGAAATCTGTGAGGCGGAATACCATGCTGTCGTCATGCTTTTCGATTTCAACGATGATATCCCCGCAGTCATCATCGCAATACGCATGTTCGATGATGTTCATGCAGGCTTCACCGACTGCCAGGATGACACAGTTCAACAATTCATCGGACATACTGCACGGTCCGAGTGTCTCCCTCAGCTTTTCTCTCAGGGTACAAAGATTTTCACTTGAGGCGGGAAACTGGAATTCCAGCAGTTTTTCAGCGGCACCCATAGTTTACCTGTACGCGTAGTTACGCCCTGCCTGGAATGATGCTGTTATTTTCCAGCAGCAATTTCAGTAGGAACCTGTTGCAAGGTATCTTCTATCAGCAGCACGGTCAGGTCGTCAAAACCGGAATCAAACCGTGAAGCTTCTTCAGCAAAACAACGCAATCGTTCCTGGCGCGGTACATCGTGAAACTTCTCTATGAGGGTTTGCAGGTTCTGCAATTCGTCAGGTTTACTGAGTGATCGCGCCAGCCCCTCAGACAAGCCGTCAGTATACAAATACAGGCTTGATCCCGCCAGCGGGAAACTGATCTCCTCACAGACCTGGTCAGGCATGATGCCCAGGGGCAGGGTTCTGGATTCATACTCCTGGTAGGTGCCATCGGCAAGACGTTGAAGGGCTGGCAGGTGTCCGGCGTTGGCCAGCGTGACCATGCCGTTGTGCGGGTTGTAGATGCCGCCGATCATCGTGATGAACATGCCCCGTGTTGTATGCTCGACCAGTTCCTCATTGATGATTTCCATGATCTGTGCCGGTGAACCTATAGTTTTGCCAAGGCAGTGATAGAGGCTGCTGGCCTTGGCCATCAGCAGTGCAGCATCCATCCCCTTGCCGCTGACATCACCGATATTGAAGACAAAGGTGCCATCTTCCTGCTGGAAATAATCATAAAAATCGCCCGAGACATTCTTTGCCGCCTGGTTGATACCAACGATCGGGTGCGCTTCTTCATAACTGGGTAGAAAACTTTCCTGGATCGTACGGGCAATCTGCAGTTCCTGCTGCATCATTTCCGACTG
>Ga0181591_10000917_pt1 | contig 24859 bp, 8 predicted proteins | sample 071ome_33_FD_133757 | JGI IMG/M metagenome (GOLD analysis project Ga0181591, IMG submission 133757) | Coastal salt marsh microbial communities from the Groves Creek Marsh, Skidaway Island, Georgia - 071412AT metaG (megahit assembly) | ecosystem: Environmental > Aquatic > Marine > Intertidal zone...
AAGTCACGAAAAATGTTACTCCTAATGATCTAGGATGGACTGATTATGTGTTAGAAATGTTATCAGAAGATGAGAAAATCAAAGACAATCCTACGACAGATGGTTTACGAAGAATATTTGAAATAGTGATGGATTGTGTAATTGTAGATTCTACCTCGCAAGTTTGCCAAACTCCAGACCCTAATAATGGCCAAAGAGCCACTGTGGTGCATTCTCTGACATATGTTTTAAAAAATGCTCCAGCCGATAGCGTATTTAATACCATAACCGTAAACGGAGCAGCAGACGTTTATTGGGGCAATTGTGATAAAATATTTCGCAATCATCCTGTAGCTGTTGCTGAAACCAGGGCTGAAGGTAGAGCTTTACGCAGGGCTTTAAAGCTAAGAAAGGTTGTGGCTGCAGAAGAACTGGCTAATGAGGTCGAGGATATTGATGGCAATAATGTTTCTAAGATTAGCACTAATCAGATTAATTTTATTGACGTATTATGCAAAAGATTGGATATCAATATTTTTAAATTACTAGAAAAGCTTGACATGCAGTGCGATAATGTCTATAATATTAAGCATGAGCAGGCTGTTTCTTTAATTAGGGAACTAAACACCTATCAACAGAATACAGACTCTATACCAACACAGATCACAGGCTATACGGAATGGAAATAATATGAAAGTAAAATTTAAACCTACTTCTAAGATAGAATTTGAAATAGAGGGTTCTGGACAAAAAGAAGTTTTTAAGGAATTAGCAATAGTGCAGGAGGTTTTCTCCGAAGAGAATTGCGGAGCCTGCAAAAAAGATAATATTAAGTATGTTGTTAGAAATGTAGATGACAATGACTATTACGAATTAAGGTGTCTCTCATGTGGAGCAGCTTTATCCTTTGGTCAACATAAAAAAGGTGGAACTCTTTTCCCGAAAAGAAAAGATGAAAATAACAATTGGTTAGAAAATGGTGGTTGGTACAAATGGAAAAAGGAAAAATCAGATCAATAATAGAGTACTCTTACCATAAGGGTATTATTCAAAGCCTAATATATCACGAAATTTTATTATTGATATTAGCGTTTGTCTATATATCTGTTCCAGAACAGTTGACTAAACCATTAATAATAAGTTTCAGTAAGATACAAGATGACTCTTTTTCTATGGAAGAGCCTGTGTTATCTTTGAATTTTAATAATCAGTCTATAGATGATGCTTTAGCGTCTTCTAATCAACAATCTCTTTTATCTGTTGAGCCTACTTTGCTTGAAATAGAACCTGAGAATATATCTCAGAGCCATGAAAACACTGAATCTATAAAGCTAAAAGACATAAAATCAGAAGACCTACTTAAAAAAGTGTCTGGTAAACTAAAAACAGAAAATACGGAACAATTATCTTCTAATATCAACAATAGATCAAACGCCGCATCATCAACACCTTCTGATTCAATGAGCAGATTTAGATCTTTACTAGAAGGTGGTACTCATTTAGCAGACGGCATACCTGCTGAAGCACTGGTTGCGGGAAATGGGGACTCCGGTAATATTGTAAACAGGCTCAATTCATACGGGGCACAAACAGGCGATATTCAAGTATCTTTAATCTGGAACACATCTGATGATATAGACCTTCATGTTAATTATTCTAATGGGCATCAACAAGAAACAATATTCTGGAGAAACAGATATGGTCAATCAGGAGGCATTCTTGACATAGATATGAATGCAAGAGGACCACAAAGTAATAGTCCTGTAGAAAATATTTTCTGGCCATATAACACTGCTCCAAAAGGACAGTACACAATATATGTTCATTTTTTTAGATCATGGACCGGAAATACGTCCGTGCCAGTAGTGGTAAGACTGAAAACTCTCAAAGGAGAAATGTACTATAATTGTATAGCTGTATTAAATAGTCCTGCTGTGATGGTTGCCAATTTATCTAATTAATAACACCCCATTTGCCAGCAGGACACGCCGCATTTTTATTGGCTAGTTTATTTTGATGATTTTTTTCTCTAACTATTCTGCATCCACACAATATACATGCATCTTCTTGATAGTACTCGCAAGTCTTACAAATCTCCATCCGTTGATCTATTTCCTGTTTAGAACATAGTTCTGTTTTTTGGGTTTGTATCTGTTCACCAACTGATTCCGCTGGTTCTTCTGGTAGTTTTTGGCTAGCAGATATAAGTTCTTTATTTGGTGGTGAGTCTCCATGGTCATGAATACCAATAGATTCAGCAAGTTCTGAATCAGGGCCAAAATCTACTCCTGTATATATTGGATTTTCATGCAATGTTTTTGATATCATAGTATTATACATATCTATTTGCTTTTTAAAGCAGGTAATATTTGTGTTTGCGTTTTCTAAAGCTAATTCCATTCCACAATATTTACATTTATAAATCCTTTTACTTAAAAATGTTTTACCAGTATCTACTAATTCACAAAAAATAGGATTCATTCCACTGTCCTCCAGTTTCTATTTATTGTTTCGACCCAGCTTTGTTTTATCCAGCAGGCATAATCGGTTAATGCACATGGTCTTATCGCTATAGTATCGTTAAGTATATCATCATTATAATCGCTTTGCAGTCCATTGCAATCTAAGTGAAAAGTACTATTTAGGATTGCAAAATTTTCAGAAAAAACCCTAGCACTACTAAGTTCATTCAGTACACTATCAAATTTTCTAGCTCCTACTATATCTCCATACCAATCAGGGAAGGGGTGGCTAATATCATAATCGTAGGGGGAATTACACAGACTAGGTGAATTACCATCACCATCCTCAGCCGATATAGCTGCTGGTACACTTAGAGGTATCCTATATGGCACAGAAACAAACGCATTGATTGTAGTTAGTGTAAATTCGCCTGCCTCAGTTTTATTTCGTTTGGGATAGCTTCCAGTGATAGTAGAAAAACCAACACTTCCCTCACCTATTGGTCCTCTGAGAACCCATCCTTGATAATTAACGCCACCCGCCCATCTGGCCCGCTCTGCATTGATATTTACGACTTGATCACTACCAGCTGTATTCTTAACACCTGCAAGAGTACTAATTCTACTAGTAAATTCTCCTAAAGCAGAACCTGCTAAACCCTTATGGTCCTCAATTCCTTTAGGTCCAATCCAAGGTCCTTCGTCTGGCACACCACATAATCCCACACCTACCCATGCATAACCTGGACCACCACCTCTATCACATTGAGTTATAGCATCCTTACCCCAAAGAATTGGCGGAGCACCATTAATATCTGCAGCACTATAAGATCCTATACCATAGGTTAAGGTTACATCTTTTGTTAGAAAATACTGTGTTCCTTCATCTAATAAAACCAAATTAGGTGTATGCTTATCTGAATCGCATTCAGATTCAATTGATTCTGTAAAATAATATTTATCATTAGGCAATCTCAAGCTTGTTACTTCACATTGTTGGATAGGATTAATATCCTTACAATAAGTTTTCTCATTATTAGCTAATTTAATATTAATAGAATTAGTATTGTAAGAAATATTAGCTAATGCAATCGGACATACTGGTTGAGTATATTCATTACCAGCTATTATTGAAGATACTCTATAAACCTTGGCATCCATTACACCCCTGCAATTATAGGTAGTTTCCATAGTACATTTATCATATCCGGGTTGTCTAGCCCCAGGTAAACCCTGAGCATCAGGATTGTAAGAAAGAAAAGTAGGATTAGGATTATCGTCGGTCTCATCGCAATAAGATCGAAACGTGTTTGCTCGCCTTAAAGGCATACCTGAAGCATTACAACCAAAATATAGACTGTATATATAGCCCCTAGATCCATCACCACCACATGCTGGAGTGATGTCATAGATACCACTAGGACACTCAAACGAGCCCGAAGGAGGCCCACCACTATACTGATAGTTAGAACCTATAGCAGCATCCAAAACAAATTTTGTTCTACAGCTCTGAAAATTGTACGGTATGAGAGCACCGTTAAAGGTGTATTCAGCAAATTCCATACAGGTGTTGCTACCACCATAACTTCCCGCAGTTCCGTATCCATACAGACTACAGCTCCCCACTGGTGCGCAATTCCAAATTGAGCCATCTTCACATTCATAATTGATTCCCGAACTCATACGATAAATAATTTCTGGAGCAATTGATGCTAATGATATATTATTGGTAATTTCAATCTGATCTTCCTCGCCTCCACCTAGATTATCCTCTGGTCCAAGATTAGTACCTACAGGACAATCGAATAAAGCACTACCATAAGAAGTCTGGCTGCAACCAGGAACAGCCATAGGATCTCCTGTATAAAACCTTTGACTGCGCCATCCATAACTGATATCACACCTACCATCTATATCACCAACATACTCAATAACTCCATACTGAGGGGGTTCCGCCGTTTTTGGCACAGCAATATAATCATATACGGTTTTTTCACCAGAAAGGCCTTCATCTAAATAAAGGTTAAAAGCCTGACCATTTATATCGACATTTACTGTCGACACCTCTCCATTAAATGTGAGATTTACTGTATTACTACCGATCTTTAAAGTTACTGTATCTCCCGCACCTCCTGTGCCATATATAGTGATATTGTGATTAAGATAAAAATTTGTCATTTCAGCAGAACGGTCATAATTATATGGTATGTCTCTATATATATCCTTTGCTTGTGTGTCATAAGATACATCCACTAATCTAGAGTAGGTTAGAGCTTCTTCTTCATGAAATAATCTTTCTCTATTATATTCTTGTTTTTCTCCATATAATATTCTAAAAAGTACTTCATTAGCATATTTATCTGTTTTGTTTACAATATCTGTTTTCTGATCTTCTGACAAGGCGCTTATGCTAGCCCAATATGCAGGATCTGCTTTTTGATCATATATGAATTGTGGGAGTAATCGATTTGCGGGCGACATACACTTATCAGCAGAATCACCTCCGTCATAAGACCGTTCTATCGTAGTGTAAAAATTATTAGCTGAAAAATTTATTCCTGGCCCACTATCGTAGCTTAAACCTAGAGATATTTTTTTCCCTAATAAGTCTGAAACTGGAATTGATTGCTGATCTTCACCGCCACCAACACCAGACCTAAAAGCCATATGGGTTATTAGATCTATACTGCCCTCACGACTAGCATGACATCTATCATTTAACTCTCCAGAACATATCGATGAGAAAGAATGAACGTCATATCTTATAAATGGATGATCCCTTTTCTGAACCTCATTTAAATTAGACAAAGAATAATTTATTAAATCATCCAAAGGCTTAGCTAATTGTGTTTGGGCGTTAGAATTAGCCCCATAGTTATTCTTCCTTTTGACTTCTTTTAGTCGAAATGGCAAAGCTGGTGCATACATATTAACAGATGAAGCAGAGCTGCTGACAGGTGCTAACAATGCATTCTTATTCAGGTTCAATATATAGTCTCTACCATCAGATGGCGAGTTATCCACTGTATTACTCCATAATCTATTAGATCTGACTTTGTATACAGCATCAGGAGACTTCGAACCTGAAAATGTTTCATCAAAAATGTTAACATCCAAAACCCCTAAATAATTTTCATATTGACCATAACTATCTCGATAATATTTTTCTTCAAGATTTAAATCATCAATAGCATATTTTTGAGGTATGTTATATTGTATATTTTTTATGCCTGTGATATATATTGCACTATCTTCATTATCTCCATTATCTTCTAGACCATTTAGCAAAAATCTAAAATCAACAGATTCCTGCAAATCTGATAGTATCAATTTGTAAAAATTGTTAAAATATTGTGTTTTTGGTATCGGTAGGTCATCTATATTTATTTCAGATAAAACAATAGGCTGATTAAATAAATTATCATCATATGTTCTTAGATCACCATACATAGTATATGGATCCAACATATATGGATCTCTATGATTAGAATATTCCGCTGCTTCAAAAAATACAAAAGAACAATTCCTTTTAGAATTTATGCTATCTACGTATTTATAATAAGGAGACACGTATGAATCTAACTGTAATTCTGTAAATAGTCTGAAATTCTTGGTTTTATCTCTGGTTGTTCTAAGATTATCTAAGTAGTATTGAACTAAAATTCTCCTGCTTCGAACAGTAGCCGGTACTTCATGACCCGCCCCAGTATACAGCAATACTGTATGGTCATCTATCGCTTCATAGCTATCGGGTAAATATGATGAAATATTGGGGCTGGATAAGTCAAAACTTAAATTACAAAAATTAGTAAAATATCTTGTAGATTCTAATGTAGGCATATAAAGATAATTACGTATGTCATTCCTGTCCTCATTAGCATATTCACCACCAATATACATAAATAATTGTCCTTGAAAATCTACCAAAGAACGATAAGATATTGCAGATGTTATATTGACTGATAGCTCCTCAACCTTCGTTATGGGTACAGGCGCAGAAATAATGTCTTGATCAGTTTTCATGCAGAAATAGTGTCGAACACCAGGCAAAATTAATCTTCCAGGAGTATTAGAAACTACAACATTTTTTTTCACAGGAAATATCTCGTCAATATCTTTAGCAAGATAATCTAATGTGATACTATTATATTTTGCAAAAAAATACGGTTGGTGTTTTCTGTATATCGGAATCAGATATGGCGAGCCTCGAGAAAACTTACTATTGCTGATATATTCGTATAATACTGGCGGACCAGTAAAAGTTCTTTTTTGAGAAGGTACAGTATATACAAATTCATGTGTTTTAGTATCGATATACTCGTACAATTTATCATTGTAATATATATAAATTTTTGGTTTTTTGCTCTTATCTACATTATATATATTCTCCAATGATCTAATTAAATTATTATTTATTTCTCCAACGAAAGATAATGTGTCGGATTCTGTTATACCCGACAAATTATCAAATGGTATTAATCCACTGGAATTTATATGAGAATAATTGTCAATATCTGTTGTAGATATACCACTTTTTATATGAAATTGTACAGGATCTAACATCAAGCCACTATCATTCATAAACGAAGTATCGAAATATACAGAATTTTTAGCCTCTTCTCGTTTAAAAGTTAATGTAACGCTAGACATTTCGTCGCCACGAGGACCAAATAAACCCCAAACATTATCAAAAAAATGATTCCCCCCTGTGACAGTTGGGGGGTGTAAAACCTGTTTACCAGCTGTCAGCGCTTCTAAAAATGGATTGACTAAATGAATATTGGCGGGACTAGCAAAATTTGCTCTTTGTTGATCATAATATGAATTACCATTAATTTCAACTCTAGTAGTAAATCTTTTCCAGTTTTTATTTATTCTTTCCTCAAAAAAGCCAGATTCATCTTCAACAACATGATAACTGGTGCCATATAGATCAGCATTTTCTGAAATAGTAATAGTATTAGCATTAGTACTAAACCTCCATTTAGTAGTATGATAATTAGGTAAAGATATTGATTTACCTTGAGAAGTTCTGCCGTCAGGGTATTCCGGATCTATCCTATGCGTTAAAGATTCTAAAAAATTCTCTGCAATTAAATTTTTACCTGGAAAGTTATCGTCTAAATATTTTTGACTATATCCTCCGTATTGATCTAAACGTGGACTATAAGAGCCAACTGAAACATTTGGGGTATATGATTTATTTTCAATAAATGAGGGAGTCATATAACCTTGTAGCTGATCAGGTAACAGAGAGGGACATTTACATAAATTATCATAATTAACAGGAAATCTTATGGCATAACTCGTAGTAGTATCAGACTGTAAGGGCGTACTTCTTATATCATAAACTTTAATACCAACATCATTGGTAGTGAATTTGACCCGAATCGATCCAGTTCTCAGTGCCTGCTTATTATCATTAATGATTTTAAAAAAGCTTTTTTTTCCATCTAAACCAAACATTCTAGATTCTATAGCAGAACCAAAATTAGGATGTATTGCTATAGCATCTATTCTGGCGTTCATTGCTTGAGCATAATAATTCCTTTTCATTATTAAAGACCCATCAGATATTTTTTGAAAATTTCTGCCTCCCCTAAAATAATCAGCTAATGTATAATCACAAAAATTATCTTGTTGACATAATGTTCTAGCAATTCCGGCTAAATAATAAGAACTCTTAGAATCGCACTCAGCGCAATATTCGGTAATATCTGCTGAATTCAAAACTGCTCTTGAATATTTATCATAAAATTCATTAGGTAACCTATCTAAAAACATAGAGCCTTTTGCATCACCCCCTATAAAATTAACCAATTTTCCAACACCAGTGATTGAATATTTTGCTCTAGTATATGGGGTCTCACCATCGTCTAACAACCCAGTTTCCACAATGCATTGTTCAGGTGGTGAATATACACTTATGCTGGGAGAACACGACACTACCCCATAATTTCCTACAATCAAATCAAAATTATATGTAAAAGCCTTATCTGCTATAGGACCAGCGTAAGATAATGGCTGAGAGTTATCATTTGTAGAATGTTTTATTTTGTTGGTATCTAAAACCATATCATAATCAAGCTCTAAAAAATCTCCTTCATAATCTATAAGTTCTATACTAGCAGTAGTACGAGGCGGTATCCAAACATATTGACCATATTTATGTCTTAAGTTTTTAATAGTGTCATTTAGATTTTTTACATAACTAAAATCGAATGCAGAACCATAATTCATTCCTGTACTCATGTGGTTATTAAGGCCAGAAAGTTGTGCAAATTCATTTCTCGGATCGTCAGATGGGACAGTAGCAAATAAATCTAATGTAATATTATCGTATTGTGGGCCAGTCGCAAGTGTTCCGGCTATATCTATAGCTTTTTTCACGGAAACACCCTCTACTGCTACTACTCTATCAAAAATATCCTTAAATAATGGATATATGTTTTCTGATATATAAAAGAAACTAGAGCCACTAGGCAGTATATGCGCAACCTCGCCGTTATTATCAATTATTTTTAAACCAGATGGACATCCGCTCATCTCTCTAGCTTCTCCTCCGCCACCTCCTGTGCTATTGCCTCCTTCTTCTTCTTCTTCTTCTTCTCCTCCTCCTCCTTCTTCTTCTGTCTCAATTACTAATGGTTCGGGACCATCCATTGTGGCATAAAAAAAATCTCCTGGACTTATGAACGATTCATATTTGCCCTCAAAATATCTTTGCCACATTAAAATACCTTCATCATATTTCCATTTCCAATAAGACCCAACTCTTTTTCCTTTGTAAAATAAATTATTATAAGTGCCATTATTAAAGCCATAAGGCGCTGTGAACTCCTCTACACTCGGCAAACTCGCAGGTGTTAAATCACTACCCAAAGAAATAAAATTACCAGCAGTTTTACTAGTAACTATAGATCTTCTATATGATTTTTCATGTAAATACTTACTTTGATGCTGGCTTTCTAATTCATTATATGGAATCTCAGACATACATTCTTTTATTTTCCAGTCTATACACAGTTCGCAATTATGTAGTATGATACCTTGTTTTTCCAATATTCCAGATACTCCGCTACCATTAAATTTTATATATCTTTCTATGCCTAATCCAGGATTGTTGCATCCAGGAAATTCATTCATATATTTAAAATCAACAAAACCACTCAGTAGCCCCTGATTCAACATGGGTATTTTTGGTAAATAATCATCTTTATTGAGTCTAGTATCACAAATACCGTCGCAACAATCATTAGCTGTTATTGGTCTAGATTTAAATCCATTTTCAGTATACAAATACCAATCAATTGATCCAAGAGAGTTTGAGCAGTAGGAGCAATTAATTGTGGAATTTTCTATTTGATCATAATACCCTTCCGTCACAGCTGAAAAATCTGCAGTATTACAATTACAGGGCGTGAATGTTGAAGATTTATCAGATTGAGAGAAGGTTAATGGTTCACACCATTTCGGTCCTGAAGCTCCATATATTGGCTTCCAAAGACCAGAAACATTAGGTGGCGGTGCAGGCGCGTCTGGATCTGGAGGATCATCTGGGTCCGAGGGAGGAGGCTTTTGATTAGGCGGCACTGTCCAGTTATAATAACCCATAGGTGTTTCTTTAAAAGTTGCATATGTGGAAGATAGTGCTATGGATTGTATACTACTATAAGACATTTTATTCCTCTATGCTAGATAATATCCATCCATTTTCTCCACCAAAAACAAAAATAGCTTTTTTATCATTTGTTATATTTATATTCAGAGGATTTTCAAAAGTGGCAGTATATGTCTGAACATCAGCATCTTCTTCAACATATGCGTAATCAGCATAAATCTTAGCGCTGTTACTAGAAAGTGTCACACCTGTTGCAAAAACTGCACTTGTATTTAATGGCATATATTGATTATTTTCTGGATTATATTCACAATATAGAGCAGAATATCTCGGTGCTCTAGTTGTACCTAAAGGATTGCCAACATAAACCACTCTTCTATAGCCGCTAGGCAATGTATCTGTAGGTTCACCCATAGATTCTATCGCACCTCTAACAGGGTTTTCATCTACTAGGTCGTTTTCTATAGTGACCCAAACTCTTTTATATCCCTGAGGAGCTACCCAAGTACTAGATTGAGGATCCCATCTTAAATCTACAGGTCCGACAGGCCACATCCCAGGCTTATCTGCCCAACCTTTCACAAAAGTATGTTCTGCATATGGTTCCGTAACAGTATCATCTGGGTTTACCACTTGATTTTTATATAGTGGCTTACCTTTATGGTAAACAATCTCTCCATTTGTATTCGTTTTGAATTGTCCAGAAGCATTTGGTACAGGATACCCGTTTACGTCGTATCCCCACCCATGTACAACTAATGGCCCCCTAAGTCCTATAAATCTAACATTGTTGTCTATATCTTTGCCGTCACCATTTTTTTCTTTAAGATATTGATCCACACCTTCTGTATTATAATCTGGATTCGAAGACAAACTCCCTCTCATGGAAAGACCTCCAGCCGGAGGCAAATGACCAAAAGAACATACATCTATATTATGTGCAGACTTATCTCCTTTTTGTTTAGCTAAACTCAAACCAAAATCTCCACTGTTTAATACTATTGGATTCAATGAGTATTTATTAATACTTAGAGGATTATCTCTATATTCTTCTACTCTATCTTCCAAGTAGTCTGATCCGCTGACTAGTATATAAGGAGGATCCACGGTATTATTGGTATAAGACTGTGTAATTTCCTGCTTTTTGGCTTCATCATCTATGCAATAAGGACATTTTTTAGGTGCATAAGTTGTAGTTTTTTTGAATCCTGCATTATCTGTATCTTGCCTTTTAAGATCTTTTGCTTCTTTGTTGGATAGTCCCTGCAAATCAACATAATGATGTAAATATTGTTTTCCTCCTCTACAATAGGGACACCTGCTTCTACGATATTTAGCTAGACTAAAGGTAGTATTATTTTCAGTAGGATATAGAGAAATAGGAGAAAAAAGACCATCTAGACTCATTATAGACAGCTTGCTGTAATTTGGTCCACAAAATTTGCCTGCCATAGTGTCTGGAACTATAGAAAAATAACTTTTTGATACTCCTCCATTAGTTCTAACGTTTACAATATTATCTGGCGTCTTATAACTACCTTTAAAGCTAGAACGATCTGGTGCAACAAAATTATTCGCAATCATAACCATATTGGCGGGAGCTACTGTGGAAATCAACCCAGCGCCTACACTACCTGCCGTTCTTATAGCTCCTCCAAAAGCAGCGTTCCAGCTAGCAGAAAATCTAGAAAGTAGAGTGCTGTTAGGAGTTGTAGAAATAAGACCAGCAGCATTTAAGAAATTACTATTTTCTCTAGTCATTTTCAAATTGTTTCTAAAATTAGTTTGACCAAAACTCTTATATGTATCAGAAAGTTCTTTATTGAAAAGTCCAAGTTTTCTAGAAGCTGTTCTAAAACTATAAGTACTAGTTAAACCATTTTGTGAATCTAAAGTCACTGATATACTACTAATAATTGAAGAGGCTTTACTTGCAGATAACTTATCTCCAGCATTAAGTCCTCTTATAACTAATCCAGCAAATGTTACAGAACCAACTTCTATGTTCGTTTGATATTGATTCCCAAGAGACGCGACAGCAGCAGCTGTTTTACTCATTTGCCACTCGCTTCCATATTCCCATGGATTTAAACTATCGTCTATTACTATATCCATAGAACCAGCTAAATTTTTTGTTAGTTCTGAATGATCATCTTCTTGAGTGAACTCTGGAAAAACTTCTTCGCGTAATGGAAATACATCACTTACCCAAGGTCCGTATCTATAATATTGACTTTCTATAGGAACAGCAGCAAAAGTAGGAACAGGGGCTTTGTGTATAAAACTTGGCTGATCTTGTTGACCTAGATCTTCCATAATCCCCTTTCTGCTGTGCTGCCATAGCACAAACTTTAAAAATATCAGAGGATATGTTCCGATAGTGGTGCTGTAGGGCATAAGATTAAAGTTTCGATCGAAAATAGTATCTGCAGTAGATGGTCTATTAAGTCCTCTATTATGTATGGCATATAGTTCTCCATAAACTGCGCCTATCGATGTATCTGCTATAGAATTTATTTGTCCTGGAGTAGTGAGTATTATTTTAGGTAAAAGGCCATCATATATAATATTAGGATTCACTTTATCTGTACCATTTAAAGTTACAGGAGTAGCTTTGGTATATAGTCTCCATCTTTTTGGATCAGTACCTAATGCTGAACTTGGTCCTCCATATATCTTTTTCCCATATGTTCCATGCGGCACCATCACCGAATCACTATTGGCAAAATTATGAACTAAAGGCCAATAACTAGTTCCTCCTATGAAACCCATCCGTAAAGCTATTTCATATTGCATGGCATATTTGCCTGGTCCAATAGTTGCAGTAGGCATATCAGTGTTGGGACCGCCATAACTAACATATTGTGCCGACGCATCAAAGCCTAATAAGCATCCTATTCTGCCATCTTCTTGCCGTAATTTGCTTGATGCTACACTTCCTATTCTTATGGTATCGTCTATATGGTTGCCTTCCGTCTCCCATGCACTATCAGTTATAACATAGTTGTCTTTACTGCCATCAGGATCATAACCTGATAGGATATTAGGTAATCTTACAGCATAAGTTTTTCCATAGTGGGTATTAACCAAATCTTGCAAAAATGCATGTATTGCTCTCAGCGTCTCTTTTATGCCACTCACATAAACAATATATTGTTCATGAGTAATTGGTTTTAGTGATAAAGGACGACCTGCATATGTAGCAGAAGCCACAAGATAATATTGCATATAATCCAAACGAGATTTATCATATACTATGTCTTCAAATACTACACAGTCAGCGAAAACATCGCTTACATTTTTAGTTAGATAATTATATACTATTCTTGTTATATCTGATGGGGCTCCAAAATATGCCCTAGTTTGAGAATAGTCCCACCACTGCTCGAAGCCAGCACCAGCAGCTCTTAGCTCAGTTTCTGTAACAATAAAATCACCGGTACCATATTTTAATGGATCAATATCAATAAACCCATCTTGTCCTTTTATATTAGTTCTTATATATTGTTGAATAGTGTCTGTGGCATAACTACCATCATATAAGCCTGGTAAAAAAGGTTCTAAGTCTGTCCAATTGAATTTAAGTATCAGTTGAAATGTCTTGTAATCATAATATACATTTCGCCAAGATCCATTTTTCCCTATGCCAAAAAAAGGAGAAATATTATTAGCCCCTAACCAAGAATCGCTAACACCAAGATCTTCTGAGATATACGACCCCTTCACAGTTGCAAGTCTATAGTTAAGGGCCGCAACTGTATCGTTAAAATTATGAGGGGACCATGAATATCCATTGGCAGATATGAAATCCTCCACTTTCAAATCACCAACAGATCCTCTATAGCCAGCCCAATTTAAGAAATTAGGATGTCTAAATACTTCGTTACCATCACCAGTACCGCCAAAATATTGATTGAGATTAGGATCATAAACCTTAAAGAATGGAGTTCCCACGCCACCACTTCTAGCCTGATAGAGTCTTTTTTGATTCCCTCCTATAACAATCTTGTTAATTTGTCCGTGATTATATTCTTCTCCCACACTAGAACTAATAACTTTATCACTACTATCTAATGAATTAATATAATACTTTAAATCATCTCTGTAATCGAAAATTTTTCTATCTATTGTCTTTATTCTAACGGCTCCATCGAAAGAAATTAGATAGTCCATGCCAGCCCCATTACAACAAAAATCAATAAAACTGATAAGGTCCATGGTATCGGCACTAATATACACGCCTTCTGGAGGTTTAGGTACCTCACTAAAGTCTATTTTAAAAACATTTGCATCTAACAATCCAAAATTATTTAAATTAATACCCTCATATTCGACACTCGACGCATCTACTCTCTTATTATCTTGTTTATCGAAAAGTTGTCTAGTGCTAGCCCCATTGTTATTGACAAAAGGATTTTTTGATCGATAGACAGCATCACTATCAGTAGAGTCTACAGAAAAGTTTTCGACTACTGCATCATATACCTTATCAGCTGGTATTCCTTTTAGTCTTGAATACCCACTATTTCCAAAACCTTGAGATTCTAAATACCCAAAAACATTCAAAGCAGAAACGCCCGGTTTGGGCCCTATAGCTACAGCATCCCGGTCGGGCCAGGGTGTCTTATAGTCAGTTGAAGGAAAAAAGGCCCAATTAAAAGGATAATATCCTGCGTCAGCGATGTAAGTAGAAAGACTACCATAATATTCTTTAAGAATTAATTTTATACCCTTTAAGTTTTCTGCAAAACTATTAATTTCTACCTTATATGATTTATCATTTTCTTTAGTCCAATTTTTAATAATTCCACCAAAAAATATATCTTCCCATTTAAATATTGTAGGTATTCCTATAATATCATATGATTTTCCTTCCCCCCATTCTGTAAAATATGCTCCATCTGCTAAGAACCCTGGATCCTTTTTTGTTAAATTGAGATACGATGTATTTGAATATGGGTAATAAACATTATAACATCTTTTTCCAAGATAATCATCCTGTTTTTTAACAACTGGTGAATTTTTGATGTCACGAAAAAGTTCAGGATTTCCTTTTTTAGGATCAATGTTATTTTTAAAAACTTCTGTTAGGTCTTTTTGATAATTATCCGAAGGATTGGAAAATGTATTTTGATTAAAGTCAGGCCAATCCAATGGGTCTTTTACCAGGGTTACACTACAAGAACTCGTTTCTCCCCCCCATCCCACGCTTATTTTAAAATCTTTGACACTACATCCCAAATACATTACCTGTTTAAATGGGCCTCCTATAAGCTCTGGTAAATTGCATATTGCTTTATCTGACATTAATAACACCTTTCATTATATACGAATTTTAATGTAGCAGTAATAGTATTTGCACCTAAATTATGGTTAACGTCATAAGACTCTATATATCCCCTTGGTGATCCTCCTTGTAATCCCAACATCTCAGAAATAGGTTGCGTCACAATACCATATGCCTCATTTTTAATTTTTTGAGAATAACTATAGCCTATTAATCCTGTATATGGTGGTAAAACTGCCTCATAAGTCATTGTTTTTGTACTAACACCACTCTGTTTCTCATTCCATATTACTACCGGACCCCTTGGCCTGCCTATTACATTGTGTCTAAATACTTTATTAGGTACTCCACTACTATTACTTATAGAAAAATTTTCTACAAGAGCCCCTTCTATTAAAGGGTCTGCTCTATTATTATAGGTATAATCATAAGAAATGCTAGCTGTTTTTATGTTAAATCCTTCTGTTATACTAACTGGCATATATTGTAAAGGATCATTACTAACATCTAGTAAGTAGCTATCTATATAATCTTCTTTTTCTGTGGTAGCAATCCAAAAAATGCCTGTAAAAGCTAGTCCTGTATACAAATTATATGCATGATTGTAGGCGTTAGTTTTCCATTCGTCGCCCTTGAAACCAGAAACTGTGGGCTTGGTATGATCTTTATAATATGCACTGCTTTCATTGTTTAAAAAATCTTTGTAGATAAAATCTCCAGTATTTGCTGGTTCAAGACCCTGTATTGTTCCTTTTATGTTCACGATTTGCAGATCTGCTGAGGGATCTTGAGATACATCAATAGTATAGCTATGTATAGCATCTCCTTCAATCTTCCCTGGAGAAACTAAAAAAGTATCTTGGATATTATAAGATCCTTTGTTTAAATTTTCATCAGTATTTCTTTGATGGTTATAAAAGTTCCAATTTTTTAATTGACTAATACCCGTTATGCTAGATTTTTCCTGCCTATCTTCTATCCATTTGCGAGCTTTCCATATAGGAGGCCTACTACCTCCATCCTCCAAACCTACAGCACCAATATTTCTTGTTAATTTCATAAGAGGAATAATTTCTCCACTCATGCTAACAAATTTTTCATCAGACATTTCTAATGTATAATTATCAGTAGCAGAAGATACTATGGGTCTCTTATCTTCTTCTGGTTCATCTTTAGTAAGATCGTTAAGTCCAGTCTTATAAGTAATTACTGAAAACTGAATTGTATAGTTAATTCTATCAAACCTGCCCTCTGGCAGACTAAATTCAAAAGATTTAACATTAGCCGCTACATCATCATAAAGTATATATCCATCATCCTTAGTGGCTAATTTAAATTTTTTGGTTGGTTTGTTATCAGCATAATTTAGTTTTGCTGCTATCCCACTGGCCTGCGATAGCATTGTGTTACCATCGCAGCCTGATGGTAATAGAACACCTTCTAGTGTAATAGTATCTTCTGAATATAAATAAGCTCCAGGACTAGTGGTATTGTGTTCTATATCTATAGTAACCTTATTGACTTCTTTAAATTCCTGTCCATCAAACCTTATATCATATCTTTCCCACTGAGCAGCAGCCATATCTTACCACTCCCACGATTTTGTCATAGTATATTTACCAGTTCTGTCGAGATTCTGCTCAAACTTAGTTAAATATATGGGTTTTTTTTCCGTATTTCCAAGCAAAAAACTAGGATCAAAACTATCTACAATCTTTTCAACTTTAGTTAATGTCTCTTTGTTAAGTTTATTATCAACAATCTTAGTTCGTTGAAAATTTGCACTATAAGTAGCCGTTCTTTTATTTGAGCCGTATGTATTAAGATCTTGTAGAACAGGTGCCCCAAAGAATATCTCATGTGTTGCATAAAGATTTTGTCCATGACTGTCATCACAGATTATTTCTTCGTTTCTGCTTCCATCAACTATTGGAATAGTTCTATTATCATATGTAACACTATAATCTATAGTTTGTTCTGGCATATTGAATGTTATTTTATAATCTACAGGAATAGGATTCAAACGCAATTTTGTGGTACCTTGTATATTTCCACTAAAATTATAATTATGAAATAATTTGTAATTGCCTCTCTCAATAAGCGTCCTGTATCCTTTATATGCGTTATCAAGATCATAGTCTTCCGCTATTCCCTTATGATATAATTGTGACTGAGCTAAATCGTAGAGCCTATTGCCTATTTCGCTTTGATAAAGGCCTTTCAGTTTATCAAATCTTTCAACGTCCTCGCCCTTATGTTTATAGGTAATAGCTGTAAAATAGTTTGGTGTGGGTGAATTCTCTCTAGGCGGTATGTAATTTCCTTCATCTCCATCAGGGTTATCAAATTTGGTACCTTTCATAGTCCCATTAATAGTGACTGTTCTTTTAAGCTCTTGACTATAAGAAACATTAATATCATATGTATTAATATACTGTCTGCTTAATTGAGACCAAGCAGATCCACTATAGGCAGTAATAACACTTGTTAATGTATATGAACCAGCTATTTCGTCTGATGATATCGAAACTGCTCTGTCTGCGATTGATAAATTTTCTGTCAAATTAGTCCATGTCTGAGCCTGTGAAAAAATATCATTAACAGTATTTTTAGCATAATATAATGCGCCACTAGGACTCCCATGCTTACCTACCGCGCTAATCGTTCTTGTGATAGTATATTCGGCACCAGTAAATTCCTTGGCATTATCTTCTATAATAGCCTGTCGTGGATCAAAAAAATATAAATCGTTTTTAGCAACAGAAATATTATCATCTACACTAGAAATAAAAGCAGGCTTGGTAGAGCTATCTAAATATTTTAGTCCGCCAACATTAGTTCCTCCGCCAGTAACAGGAATCTCTATTTGTACATTATAATTAAATGTATTATTCCATCTATCATCATTATCCGAAAAAGAAAGATTTCTAATGCGACCACTACCAAATTTTAAGGGTCCAACATCAACCTGGTAAAAATGTAAATCTTCATAAAAACCTTTAACATTATCCATCTGTTCCATTAACCAATCTAAAGAGCTCTGCTCTTCTGTCAAATCTTCTCTTATCGAAGGCATATTTGTATTGATATTAAAATTATATACTATCTTACTATCGATATTTAAGATATAATCATAAGATACTGGAGTATTATTCTCATCAAAAGTAGTATTTGAACTTAAGTTAAAAGTATAAAAGCCAGGAGGGCCAAAGGATGAGTTATCTGGAGCACCAGGTTTTTTAAATTTTATAGTTGCCATTGTAATATTATCCTAGGAATGTATTCCTTGTAATAAATTAAGTATGTTTATGCAATAGAGCTGTCACCGAATGTGATTCCAGAAGGCATATGTACTTGATTAATTTCTACTACAACAGACCATAACCCATTCAATGCTACAGAACCTGGGGTTGACTGCGCACCATTAGCCTTAATGGCGAGTCTTTTCTGGTTGAGATCCGCTCCTTGATCTATAATTTCTACCGATATAGGGCTGGTAGAACTATAATCTGCCGTACTATATCTTTTGGTAATAGTTTCACCACTAAGCTTTGTTGTGGTTCTTGTTCCATCACTAGCGATATAACTAAGTATTGTGCCTTCAACTTTTCCTCCTGCGGCACCAAATGTAGGAGTGCTTGCATCATCACTAAATACTGCCGAGTAATTAACGGTATAATTCCATACCATAGTGCGATTATGGTCATTAGTATCACCATCTTCATAAGACTCTAAAAATTGTAAACTAATAGTATTTTCTGGATCTGGCGTAGTATTAGCATTTTTATGCCAATCCGCAGTTAATTCAGATGTAACCACACCACCAGTTCGCCCTCTTAGATAGAATGTACTATTTTGTGAAGACCCCTTAAAGTTTGAAACTCCTCTAGCAAAACTACCAGCACCAGCAACATGATTGTTTCTGCAAGAATTCAGGCTTAGGTCATTACCAAGTTCTATGCCTGGAGAGGCATCGGTGTTTGTAGAACCGTTTTCTGGTTGATAAAATCTATATCCTCTACTATGAACCCATTTAGACCCATTCCAAACTAAACCTATGCCATTACTACTCGTAGAATCTGCCTGAGCGAGACTAACACCATTAGCATCCTCAATATCTAGTTTAATAGTAACAACCGAATTACCCTCATCAGTAATAGCTGCTAAAGGATGTAGGCCACTGAATTGGTAATCTAAATCTAGTGTATCCAATCCAACATTACCGTTAACATCAATAATTTTTAAGTATTTGTTAAGAGAAGCAGCACCGGGCAGTGTCACGCCTTGAGCAGTAAGTTGAAGTCCCGTTGCTCTAATTTTACCATTCACAACAAGTGCTCCGGCCTCCCACCACGGCCTATTAATACTGGTGCTACTAACATTCCATAGATTAGATTCTGCTACTCCTATGCCTAAAGCACCATAATGTGTTTTATAGTGTAAGCCGAGTTGAGCGCCTGCTTGACCACTTTGGATAACACTAAAAGTATTACCTTTGCCTTGATGATTGAATACTGTATTTATACCTTGAGCACCACCAATAATCGCGTGGTTCCATGTATTCAATGACCCCTGTTGCAATGATGAGTCTGCAATTGCTCCGACCTCTCCTGTTGTTCCTATAGCAAGAGCCTGCGTATCTGCATAATATCTAAGACTAGTATTACCAGACAGGCCGTATGATGAGCTGACAAACGGCAGGCTGTGTCTAGGATAACTATTGCTTGTCAAAGAACCATCATTGTTAACTTTTAATACTGTTCCAGTTAAATTTGTTGGTAGTACTACTCCAGAATTAATCTTAATATTGTTCAATGTTCCTGAAGCACCTAAAATATTATGCATTCTGACAGAATTTTCAGGAATATTAGTTTTGAAAAGATAAACAGAATTGTCTCCTGCTATTTCATCTTGTATGCCGCTGCCTCTAATCTCAAAATTATACCCATAATCATTGCCTGCTTGATTCAAAAATAATCCCGTTTGATTAATAATAAGGGCACGATCTTCAGTAAATCCAGTTTCAAGATCATAACTAGGATGGAAAAGTCTGTTTGCTCTTAAATATTCTAGAGATTTAACTCCGCTATTTACATTAAAGAAAATCTCCCTAATACCGCTACCAACCTTGCTCGATGTTTTAAACAAAAGACCACTATTGCTTCCAGAAAGATAAACAGGAAGCTGCCAAGATCCTGAGCCATAACCATTAGAAATTAAAGCATAGCCAGAAGCTGCTCCATCAGAGATAAAGATTTTATTTGTTCTTAGAGAACCATCAACATCAAGCGTATAAGCAGGATTTACTTTATTAATACCAACTCTGTTATTGATCAGATCAATACTTTGCACCATATCATTATTATCGCCTACTCCTGAAGCTGATGTAGCAATAAAAAGATTAGATTGTAAGCCGCCAGTATTAAAGATAATAAGATCGTCATTAAACAAAATTTTGTTATCATTATTGGTACCTATTTGTACGGTATTATTGTAATTACCGCTAATATTATATCCAATAACAACATTTTTGGTTCCTGAGGTCGTATTTTGATTTCCTATGACTATGCCACTACCATTCTTATGTTCGTTTTGATTTCCTAAAACGATATTATTATTACCATATCGTGGATTACCAAATAGGTCTGTGTCGTCTCCTCCCTTTCTAAATGCCATAACATAGCCAGAGGAATAACCCGCATATAAATCAGCAAAACAAACATCGCAAGGATTTTCTCCTTGAATAATATCATCAAAATGATCTTTGGTATAATACTCTATAGTATTTGTGGGAGTAATGGTTGGACTAATAACTAAAGTTGTAGTAAAAAATCCACCACCTAAATTTTCAGTAATTACTCCAAGAGGATCTCCATTTACGTCCGTACCATCCAGTATAGTGCCAACATAAACATTATTATCTTGAGAAGGAGGAGAATAGATACCGATCAATATAGAATCCCCTCCTATAAAATCATCTACAGCACCATCTATAACAACATTACTACCAGATACTCTACAAGGATATCGTACTAAACCTATATCGTTTCTATCACCAATAACAATATTTCTTGGACCATAAATTTCATTATCAAAACCTAAACTAATACCACTAACAATAACCTCATTATGTCCAATAACTATATTGCCACTACCAAATATTTGATTTCTATGTTCAGATCTGGTATTAACACTAAAAGAATTTGTTCCTAAAATATCATTTTTGTTACCCAGAGCAACATTATTATCTCCTAAAATGAAATTGCTATTACCTAAATTTTCATTATTATTACCGTTAATATTTGTATACGATCCTACGGCATTAATATTTAATCCAGAGAAGCGTCCCTTATTGCCTATTACAGTACTACCACTAGCCACACTAACCCAGTTATTAATACCAAACACATTAGTATTAGTCATATTATCGCCATCGGCCCTAATATCTGTACCAGTGATAGAGCCGTCACTATTAATAACTATACCGGTAATGTTATTCAGTATGCCTACTAACAAATTATTTCTACTAGTTGTTGGGACGCTATTTCTAGGTCCTAAAACTATATTATTTAATAAATTACCACTAAGATTATTAGCATTGCCAATAACAAGAGAATCTTTTACATAAGCTATTGTGTTAGATTCACCAAACAAAACTAGTCCTGTAGCTCTACTGTCATATGTGGTATTATTAAGACCAACAATCATGCCGTTTTTCAAGCCAGAGGCTAAATTATTGTTTAGTCCTATCACAACAGACATTTCACTATTATTAGATATGATATTATTGCCTATACTAATACCGCTAGTAGTAGAATAGGATGTGTTGCTGTGTCCAATAGAGATAATATTATTACCACTAGCACCAGCATTATGCCCATAGATAATATTGTTATTTCCAGTATTATTAACATTGGATCCGACTAAAATAGTTTGATCACCACTAATATTAATATTGTGACCAATGTAAATAGGCATATTGCCAGTAACTGAAGCAATATCACCAAAACCTAGCACAAGATTGCCGGATATATCAGCATTATTTACTAATGCCATAAAATTGTTGCTTTGAACAGTATTATCATGGCCTATTAATGTTACATTAACTCCGGAGCTTTTCAAATTATGTCCAATAGATATACTATTATCTCCGCTAATACTACTATCTACCAATATAGCTAAAGCATTCGTTCCGGTTAGGCTGGAATTATTGCCTAAAAATACTACTTTATGACCACTAACACTATTATTATTACCTATTATAATACCGGTATTGTGAAAACTGTCATTAGTATTTCCTAATATAACATAATCAGAACCATCGGGTGTGTTGGCATAACCTAATACATTATAGGAAGATCCGCTTGGGTCATTTAATCCACCAAGAACTGTTTCTGTTATTGATGATCGAAATACCTCTTGATTTACTCCTGTTTGATCTACAGTAAAAATAATTTCGCCTTGAGTATTAGATGTTTCAGCACGAATAATTCTTGACTTAATTTGAGCATAATTAATTGTATTATAGTTTTCATCCCGACCTGCTAAATCAACAGTTACAGGATAGCTACCTGATTCTGGGGCCGTTTGTGGATTGTGTAAAAACAGAATTCTTACTCCGGTAGCACAATTAGTCTCGCTCTCTATTTTTAATCCATCAAGAGCACAATCAGTAACAACATGTAATGCAGAATCCGGGTTGTCTACATTGATTCCTAGCCTGCCTGTAGAGGCGTCATAAAAAAGAACATCAGTATTGCCAGTTCCAGAAACAGCAAAATCTATATCTAAGTTATTCTGATTAAATACTGTAGCATTTCCGCTGGTGTCAGATAATATAATATCATAAATATTACCAGAGCCTATGTTGAGAGTTCCAGAAACTATGTTATTATTTTCATCGAATAATGCTGACATTTTATACTCCGATTTTAATTATGCTATATTATCAAAATTATCAAGGCCGAATTGTCTAATCTGAGATGATGTTTCATTAATGATCATTTCCCTAATACCTGGTTCTAGTTGTGCAAAAACATCTCCTCCTAATATCCTGACATCTACAGTATGTTGTGCGGTAATGCTGATTTGTGCAGGAATATTTATTTTTTGTAATTGCTGAATAAAACCATTAAATGCTGTAGTAAATTGCTGTATTCCATTAGTATTTACACCGTTCTGGTTACCTGTCGCATTGCCTGTGCCTGGATTGGGAATATTTTGTTGTAAGGCACTGCTAAACCTGGCTAATATATCAGGTAAGGGTTGAAGACTTTTTGTAATACTAGAAATAATGTTGTCTAATGCTCCAGTGCCAGGTGTACCATCTGCTAAATAAGAAACCCTGCCACCATTGTTCATAGACTGTAATGTTGGTAGGTGTTTTCTTGTAGCCTCTCGATTAACAACAAACTCACCCGGAGTCAGCATTGCTGGAACGGTATCAGTTCCCTTTGGTTTAAATATCGTACCGCCAAGTGCGCGATATTGTATTGAATCTCCATCTAATTCATCTAACATGCTCTGTAATGAGTCTGAAATAGGTGTTGGAGTTGGACTTTTGGACAGATCTGGAATGTTTGGTTTAATTTTTGAAAACCCAGTTTGCTGGGACTGTTTGCGTTTAAATACTGAAATAGCGTCACCAAGATATGCAAATGGTGTTGCTATCATAGTCATTGCTTTAGTTATAGGGTTTTTATCGGTCGCCATTGCGGCCAGTTCTTCGGTTATAAGAGAAGAGCCTTGTGAAAATGGTGTATTTTTTTTACGTAAATTTTTTGTTAATTGAGCTAACGGACTTGTAATCGCCTCTGGATCGTTTGCGAGTATTGCATGTAAAGCTTCATGCCTTCTAACGCTACTAGTTGGTGCCAAAGATTCTTGTAAAAATGAACCAGTACCAGTTTCTGGTATTAACATAGTTTTAGAAGCATCAGAATAAGCACCCTCAAACCCTCTCTCAACAAGTTTACCAGCATCATCGCCACCAATGACTTCTCTCGTGGTTCTATTGAATTTTGTTGTTTTTACTTTTCTTCTAGCTGCTAATGCTTTTGGGATATCTAGTGAGCCAGTAGCTTTTCTTGCAATTTTAACAGTGGCAGCGCCCATTCCAGCAAAAGGAATCATACTTGCTAAACTCAATCCCGCGCTTGTATAATCACCCATTAGCGCATCAACACCAGCGGCAGCAAGATCAAAAGGTTCACCAAAACCGGGGACCATTCCAACCGTGCTTAATCCAGTAGATAAGCCCGTGCCTAAAGATCGTGATGTTGGAACTGCTATTTTTCTTTGTGCTGGAAGATTTGGACGCTCTCCAATGGTAGAATGCATATCCAGCATGGGTCTACCAGTAATTGGGTCAACTTGATATGGATCTACATATTGTCCATCTTTGGCATAAACAATTCCGCCTTTATTAAAACCTAAACTTCGCATAGCTCTTTTTAGATATGCTTGTGTCGCTGGCATACCAGATAGACTATCGGCCATGCTCGCAACTAC
>Ga0181591_10000927_pt1 | contig 24764 bp, 21 predicted proteins | sample 071ome_33_FD_133757 | JGI IMG/M metagenome (GOLD analysis project Ga0181591, IMG submission 133757) | Coastal salt marsh microbial communities from the Groves Creek Marsh, Skidaway Island, Georgia - 071412AT metaG (megahit assembly) | ecosystem: Environmental > Aquatic > Marine > Intertidal...
ATAAAGATACAACTGCCAACAACAATAACCATGCCCAATACCTCAATCCATTTTGGGTCTTCTTGCCAAAAGATCCAGCCAATCAGCGCTGATGCTGGTACGGAAAGATATCGGGTAGGAACCAGCACCGTGGCCTCACCATAACGGTAGGCAGAGGCAAAGCCAAATTGCACCAGACTGGCAGAAATCCCAAAAATCACAAAAATGCCCATGTCACTGGATGTGACCAAGGGATAAATCTCTGTGGGAAGGAACAAAATAAGCATAATCGGATAGATCACAGCACCAATCCCATTATGCCATAAGGCCACGGTGATAGGGGTATCGGATTTTCCCAGTTTACGTAAGGTGATGACAAGAATAGCGCCAGATATTGCTGATAGAATTCCCCAAAACGCACCTACGCTGAGCGCCCCAGAAAACGGATTGGTAATCATAAAGATACCAATGAGACCACACACCACCGCTGTGCCACGATAGATCCCAACCTTTTCCTTCAGGAAAAAAGGAGCAAGAATGGTGACAAAAATAGCAGAAGATTGAAATAAAGCCGTGGCCTGACCTAGTGTCGTTGTGCGCACAGACATAAACCAAAATATGATTCCCAAATGCCCGACAAAGATACGCACCGCCAGCATATCCCAGCGGTTTACCTGCCATAAATCCGTGCCACGAATGAGAAGACCAAAGATCACCAATAATGGCATGCAAAACACAAACCGTACCGATAAAATAGATAAGGTCGCCATTTCAGCTGAAAATAATTTTACCACTGAGGCAGTAATTAACCCAGCAAGCACCGACATCAGCATATAGGAAATGCCAATCATATTTTCGGTAACTGGCCGCGAGGGATGGGATAAAGTCATAAGAAACCTGATTAGCTGATATGATTATGCAGCAGGTTCAGGGCTGTGGCAAGGTGTGATGAGATAGGCAGTTAGGCCGCAGAAGATTGCCTAGGGTCATTAAGCGCTTGCCATATCATGGTTGGGCTACTGGCTTGGCGTATCATTCTGGCCGATGATTCATCACGGATAAACCGTGACATAGCGGCAAGAGTGGTCAGATGCGAGGTGCCGCAATTCTGGGAGGCAATGAGCATGCAAATGATATCAACAGGGGCATCATCATTGGCTTCAAAATCAACGGGTGTGTTAAGTTTCATCAGCAATACAGCAACACCGCGGTCGCAATTTGCTGGAAAATCACAACGCGCATGAGGGATAGCCACACCATCACCAAGACCTGTGCTGCCTAGCTTTTCGCGTTCAAGCAAGAGCTCAGTCGCATGGCGTTCATCAAGGGCAATCTGGCGACTGGCGATAAGGCCGACCATGTCCTGAAGGATTTGTTTTTTGCTTTCGGCTTTGTTCCGAATGATAATATCATCGGGGCCGATAAGATCACGAATTTTCATGGAAATGGACTATATAATGATTACTTTAATAAACGGCTTTAATTGAATGAGTGGCTTTTAGTATTAATGCCTCTGGTCGTCAAGATGCATGCCAAAAAAAATATGATAAGTAAGTAAAGCTATTGATTTAACGTAAAAAATGCCGGCCCAAATAAACTTCTTGGACATGAGGATCATCAATAATTTCTTGGGGTGTTCCGCTTTTGAGGATGATTCCATCATTGAGGATATAGCTTCGGTCAACAATGCTGAGCGTATCCCGCACATTGTGATCCGTGATCAGAACCCCTAACCCATGAGATTTCAGCCGACCGATCAATTCTTTGATCTCTGATATTGCAATCGGATCAATGCCTGCCAGCGGTTCATCAAGCATCAAGAAGGTAGGGCGTGAGGCCAAGGCCCTTGCAATTTCAACTCGCCGGCGTTCCCCCCCTGATAGGGTAATTGCATTAGCTGCACGCAGATGTGAGATATGAAACTCATCCAGCAATTCGTCCAGCATGGTGAGGCGGATATCCGCATCAGCCTCAACCATCTGAAGAACCGCCATAATGTTTTGTTCAACGCTCAAGCCATGAAAAATACTGGATTCTTGAGGTAGATAGCCAATGCCAAGTTGCGACCTGCGATACATGGGCAAAGATGTAATTTCAATCCCATCAAGGGAAATTCGGCCTTCATCTACCTTGATCAGACCAGACATCATGTAAAAACAGGTGGTTTTTCCTGCACCATTTGGGCCAAGCAGGCCAACGGCTTCACCGCGTTTAAGCTTGAGAGATACGCTCCGCACCACACGTTTTTTATGATAGGATTTTCCAATATGATCGGCCACAAGCCCGGTTTCTGACCACTGATGGTCATGCGCAACTTTGAGCTTAGATGCCTGAAAACTTGACGAAGTCATTTCTTTAAAATCCGGTGCGGTATTATCTTCGCTGTCCAATATAGGGTAAAACCTTATCTATGCCAATGAAAATAATAGTGAAAATAGGATGAGGCCTAACCCTTTTGTCCAGGGTTTTTTGCCTGAGCATCAAAATTTTGATAAAAATCTATTCAAGGATAAATTGGCCACTGACCCGATTGTTATCGCTATCAGATGAAAGCACACTTGTGCCGTCCCCAATTTTCATAACGGCCTTGTCCCCTTGAAGGATATTATCAGCTTCAGTCAAAATCACATTTCCCGTCACGGTGACCGTGTCAGTGGCGGCATCATAAATTGCATGATCTCCGGTAGCCTCTTGGATACTGCCATTGGTGTCAGGATGAAGAATCCGAGCATTTCCAGTGATTGTGATACGCATGATTTTCCCATCTTCAGGGTTGGTTATGGTCACAGCTTTATCGCCAAAAATCTGTCGTCCATCGGTAAATTTGGTAGCGGTGTCGCCAATATTTGTAATGATACCCGTGGCACGATGATAGGTAATGCTGTTATTGGCCTCGGTGATATTGCCATCTCGGGTGACGCGGATCACCCCTGAGGCAGGCATTCCAGTTAAGGTGAGAATATCCTCTTGGCGATCATAATGGATGGTTTCGGCCTGTCCGTGTGTTTCTTGGCCTTGAGCATCAAGATAGATGATATCGGCCTGTCCTGATCCGGTGATGCTGATAATACGGTTTTTGCTGTTTTGTGGCTCTTCACTATCCGCACTGTTATCTGCAGTCTTATCTGGGGTATCGGTATAATCAGCGGTAATGGTTTCGGCTTTTAAGGTCATCTCTTGTGTGGTCAAAACCGCATTACCCCTTGCGATATATTGCTGATCATCACGGTGCCATTCCAGTTGCTGATCAGCTTCAACCCGAAGCGTTTGAGGATTGCTTTGGGCATAGGCGGTGGCGGTAATCCCCGGCAAGCTGCTTGCGATCATAAGGGTGATTAGGCATGCGGCAAACCAGTCAGCCCTGTAGTTAGTCATGCAGCTAGTCATGCAGTTAGTCCTGAAGCCAGCCCTAAAGCCAGAACTGGCGGTCCTCCGGTGACCAAGCGTCAGCATATTCTTCATGGGATACCCCCTAACATCCTCATATTATCACTCATTTAATATCTTCTAGCACTAATGCGCTATTACCAACAAAAACGACATCACGGCCACGATTTGTAATTCTCATCCCATCGGCCGTGATGGAACTGCTGGGGCCAAACCCCCGAACGGTGGTCTGGCTTTCGATAATGTCTTCTTCTAGTCTGGCACTTGCTGCCTCAGTATAGAGGGTATAGCCTGTTTCAGGTTGAACAATCACTACGCGCCCACTGAGGTGGATATGCTCAACCTGTTGAAAGTAAACGCCTTCATTAGACCGGATGGTCAAGGACTGATCATTGGGTTGATCAATTTTAGCGCGAGGGGCGATCATGGTGATCTTGCCGTCTTCATCGGGGCTTTCGGCGGTGCGATCAGCAAAAAGAACAAAATCTTCCCCTTCGCTCGTCTGCCCTTTATAGACTACGCCTTCTAAGGTTAGCGTTTTTTCCGTAGTATCGGTTGCCGCTTCTTGCGGTGTGACCTTAAAGCTGATGGCATCTTCTTGGGTTTGAATCAAAAGAGTGATTACGCCCACTAGGGCCAACATTCCTGATGCCAGCAAAGCATAGCGCAAACCCCTGCCTGACGATTTGGATAACTGGCGATCAGCCTGAATGTTTCGCGGCGCAAAGCTAGGGGTTTTGGTTTCGTCAATCATGGCGTCTTGTGGATTTAAGGGGTCTTTGGTCATGGGGTAAGTCCTTGGCGGTTCGGCAATAGAACCGAGAAACAGAAATCAAGAATGGGCAAAGATATCCAAATGGTCAAATCCATTCAAATCAAGGGCACATCGCACCGGCAGAAAATCAAAACAGGCTCTGGCCTCTGCCATCCGCCCTTCGCGTTCCAGCATCCGATCAAGCCGTTCACGGATTTGATGCAGATAAAGCACATCAGATGCCGCATAGGCTATTTGTTCATCGCTAAGGCTGTCATGGCCCCAATCCGAAGACTGTTGAGCTTTTGATAAGCTAAACCCAAGGCTCTCGCTCACCAGATCAGCCAACCCATGACGATCGGTATAAGTCCGCGCTAATTTTGAAGCAATCTTAGTACAATAAATGGGGCCAACAATAGGCCCGATATTAAGACTCAGCACACTTAAATCAAAACGCGCAAAATGGAAAAGGATTTCCACCTTGGGGTCTGCCAAAAGCGCCGCCAACCGAGGGGCAGGCTTAGCCTCATGCGCAATTTTGACCAGATGCGCTTCCCCATCACCAGCAGACAATTGCACCACACACAAACGGTCGCGAAGCGGATTAAGCCCCATGGTTTCCGTATCAATCGCCACCACTGTGCCCAGATCAAGTCCTTCGGGCAGGTCATCGTGATGCAAATGGATAGGGGGGGAAGCGTTAGCCATAAGGGTTTCCTTTATCTGGTTGAATTACCATGTGGATGATAACACAAGCTGGATCATTATGGGGCAACAAATCCCATTTATTATCATCCATCGTGCTACAGGGTTGATCTCGTTAAGGCTTATTTAAAAACAATTTTTCCAAAAACCCTGGCTGGTGATTTTTAAAAAACACAAAAATTTCTCGGGTGTTAACGGTTTGTTAACCTTTGTGTGATTTAATTTGAAGAATCGCGCACTTGTCATAATCCAATTTAGACTCGGCATGATGGTAACAGATTTTTGCTTAAAGGGGTAAGTGTTCCATAACGATCATAGCATAAATAATTTAAATTATTGTTATTGCTAGAAATAATGACACTGCCTCTGCTGGGCAATTTATACGGACGGAAAATACAAACCAATCATTTGATACATAGATCTCGGCGAGGGAATCCTGAGTCTTAAAAGGAGCTAAACCATGACTGAAACTACTTCCACCATCCAATATTTCACTTCTTCAGATCAATCATTTTCTAGTGGTTGGTATTTTGTTGAAAATGGCGTTCGCCAATCTGCCGCCGACACCGGCAGTTCTTTATCAGAGGCGAATAAGATAATACTGGGTGCTGGAACACCGACTGGCGATACTGCTCCTGTCACTGGTGGTGGCGGTAATGATGTGTTCGTCGTTCAGTCTGATACTCCTTCGCTACTTGTGATCGAAGACTTGATTGGTGATAACACCTTATTGTTTTCAACCGGTGTCACGATCTTATCTGTTTCTTCAGTCGAAGCTTTTGGCGCAAAACAAGCTATCATTCGATTTGATACTGGGGATGGCGTTACCAAATCGTTTCAGGTCAAAGCTCTAAACAATATTTCCTTTGAATTCGAAGCCGGTCCGGTTGCTGGACGCGGTTTTAGCTTTGATGAGCTTGAGGCTTATATTAATGGTGCCCCGGCTTTCTCTGAAAAAGGCTATTCCGTCAATCTTGCCGAAGATGCCTCATCTGGTGATGGGGTGATCACAATTGTAGCTGATGATGTGACTACAGGCGATACCCTGACCTATTCGATTTCTGATGGTAATGCCGATGGTGTGTTTGCGATTGATAGCAACACTGGCGCTATTACCCTAGTCAGTGCTGTGGATTTCGAAGCGGGCCCAACAGAATATGTTCTGACGGTTCAGGTTTCGGATGGTAATGGCGGCACAGATACTGCCGTAGTGACAGTAACCGTAACAAATGTAGATGAAGGTGATCCAGTCTTTACTGGTGATCTGACAGGAGCAATTCAGATGGTATCCTCACCGATCTCAGCTATCTTGATGATCTGTTGGGTGGCCCTGACGCAGTCGGCTATCAAGTCGAAGTCGTCTAAGAGCGAAACACATTTTAAAAAAAAGAAGGGGCATTATGCCCCTTCTTTATTGCTTTGATACGGTGACTGATATGTATAGGGGTTATCAATGCCATGATGTTTCATGACTTGCCCCATCTAGATTGTTCGTGTACAAACAAATTAATAATAATACACACCAACGTGGTAATATCATTTTGACTTGATGGAGACCGTCATGACAAAAGTTGTGGCAACGCAAGATCACCCTGAGCATGATCACACTTTCCCATGCCCAGATTCGGCGTTTTCTGAAACTGTTACTGAGGTGGAACATTATACCGATAGGTTGTTTCGCTTTCGATTAACAAGACCAGCTAGTTTTCGATTTCGTTCGGGTGAGTTTGTGATGATTGGCTTGCCTGGGGAAAAACCTGTATGGCGTGCCTATTCTATTGCCAGCCCTTCATGGGATGACACGTTAGAATTTTATTCTATAAAAGTGCCAGATGGGCCACTTACCGAACATCTTCAAAAAATTAAACCCGGTGATTGTGTATGGTTTCGTAAAAAGCCAACCGGAACATTGGTGCTTGATGCTTTGCTGCCGGGTAAGCGATTATGGATGATTTCCACGGGCACGGGATTCGCGCCTTTTGCTTCGTTGATCCGTGACCCTGAGGCGTATGAGAAGTTTGATCAACTGATCGTGACCCATACCTGCCGTCAAAAGGATGAGCTGACGTATTCGCTGAACACAGTTTCTGCTACGAAATCTGATCCTCTGGTAGGGGAATTGGCAGACCGGCTAGAACTGGTGACCAGCACGACTCAAGAAGAGACAGAGCTCATGGGTCGGATTACCACTTTGCTGAATGATGGCACCTTGTATCAGCGTTTAGGCATTGCTGCCCTTAATCCAGAAGAAGACAGGGTGATGATTTGTGGCTCGATGGCAATGCTCAAAGATGTTAAGGCTCTGGTTGAATTGGCTGGGTTTACCGAGGGGTCAAACAGTAAACCCGGGCAGTTTGTTGTTGAACGAGCCTTTGTTGACTAGATATCAACGTCAAAGTTAGCTCAAGATATACTGATCGCTGCCATTTTTAGCGCAACCCATCTTCACCCTTGACTTGATCAATGGTAAGGCCGCCCATGCGATCATGAATGCGTGGGCCTTTGGTCATGGCAAGACAGAACATGATCTCACCTCGGCGCGGGGCATCAGGCAGGCGCACCTCCATAGCGTCAAAATGGCTTCGCACATAAGCCGCATTAATATGACCTAGCGGAATATCAATTGGACAGCCTGGGCCACCAACTTTCATTGCTGATGGGACTATCGCCTTTGCTTCACCTAATCGTTCGCGCATGGCGTAACCGCCGGGAACATGCCAGAGAGCGGTGTGTTCTAGCTCGCCATCTTCGCCCGCTAATCCGGCTTTGCCATAGCCATCGATCCCAGACAACCCACCTAGCCCCTTTATCAGCTGATCTGTCATCATCAAACCAAGGGGTTTCAAGGCATCCATAGCGGATTGTAAATCAGATTCATACCGTCCAGCAAAAGGGTTTTTTACAATTGCCACCATAGCCGCCCTATGGCGCGGAGTTTCAGGGGCTGGCCCACCTTCGTGATAGATAGTTTCCAGAAAGAGTTGTGTCTTTCTTATTGGGAAATCGACCATAGTTTGCTCTCCTCTTTCAACATGATGATATCAGAATGATGATCAAAGCCAACGATGCGTATGTGGTCTTTGACACGGATCAACGCGCCTGCAATAGGCTTATCGGATATAACAGCTTGTGCCGCTATCTCACCCAAGTCAAGCGCCTGCGTAATCGCAGATAAACTAAGCTCACCAACATGTGTGGTAACTTCACGGTTGCCAAGATCACTCTCGCTATCAAGGCTAAAGGCAGGGGCAGTTTGAATACGATCAGCCTCAGGATGATGGTTGGGCAGGTGGACCGCGCTGGCAATCATGGTGGCAGCGGCATCAGCGGTGCTGGCCTGATCAGCAATAACCAACACAGCGTCCGCAATACCTAGCGAAAAACTTCGGCCGCCATGCCCCGATGTTGCCATGCCTCGCCAAGGGTGTCCGGAATGCAAATGGATACGCGCATCATTCATATCTGCTAAAACCGCGGTCGCTTTTTGGCCTTCTGCCAAGCAAAACGCAATATCACCACCATTATTGACGCTAGCTTTGGTCAAATCATTGCCCGCAATCATGGCATCAAGCACATAATCAGCAATAGCGCCGGCCACTGCCGCCATTGGGGTGATGAACCGCGTGCCATAGCCTAGGCAGGCGCGATGCATGCGTTGAGCAACGGGATGGTGAAAGGGCATTTCAGCAGATATCTTTAGCCGCAAATCTGGCAATTCCTTGACTAAATCTTCAAGCAAGGTGTCCATAGCTGTGATGGCTTGTTGATAAGCGTGATGAGAATCTTTTCCTTCGGCTTTGATGATTAAATCTGTTGGCCCATGGGAAAGATGCAGACGTTGATCTGGGGGAAGCCAAGCCACCTGTGGATGTGATGCTGCCATGCCGTGTCCTTTATGCCGTTTATCAGGCGTTGTGATCACTATTGGCTGGCGGCTTGGCAATGCTTTTCTTGCTGTACTCGCCCCCTGTGGTCAAAATATCTTTGATCGACCTAATAGCTGTTTCATGACCGCCAAGGGCAATATAGTCTTCTTTTCTAACGGTGAATTCAAGCGGCGCAACCAGAGCAGGGGTAGGCACATAACCAAAGGATTGGTCTGGCATTTTTAAGACATCGACCATAACAGTGATGCCGCCACCCGGCCAGACATACGCGTCAACGCCTCCGCAAGTCACCCGGGTATGTCGGGATTGCACCGATTCCGTTAACTTAATGGGATTCTTCGTAACCCCAGAACGGAGTGAGCCGCCAGCCCCGCCCATGAACATCACCGTGCATAAGGCAGGTTCACAATTTTCAGCAATTAAATCCACGCTGGCTTTAAGCGCAGCAGGCATTTCTTGTGGCTGTGGGGTTAAATCCTCATCCAGAACAAAATAAGCGGAATGTTCACCTGTGGTGGATACCATCAAGATGGTCAAGCCAGGTTTTGCCCCCTTAGCAGGACGCCAGTCACCAAGGATTTTCAAAGGGTCTTCTAGATCGGTTCCGCCCCAGCCCAGACCTGGCTTAGCAACTTGAAAATATCGCCCAGGGGTGGAACGGCGCCCTTTAATGGTGATGCCGGTATCAGGCCAATCCAGCACTTTGCCTGCCTGATGTTCGGACACAACACCCGTGATATGGTCGTCCACTACCACCACTTCATCAATTAATCCAACCCATTGCGAGGCAAACATCCCGATGGTGGCAGAACCGCATCCCACACGCATGCGATATTCCTTTTTGCCGTCCACAATTGGCGGTTGCCCAGCTTGCACAACAACGCTTGATCCATCATCAATACTAAGCTCAACCGCCTCTTTGTTGCATAGCTTCATGAGCGTATCACAGGTAGTGCGCCCTTCGGCTTTGCTGCCGCCGGTGAGATGATCAACCCCCCCCAGTGACAACATTTGTGAACCATATTCGCTAGTTATGACTAATCCTACCGCCTCACCATTAGCGCGAACAATCGCGCCTTCGTGGCCGAGATGACGGTCGGTATCAATTTTAATCTTCACACCGCAATATGAAAAAATAGCTTCACTTACCACCGTAACAAAATCAGCATCGTCCATATGCCGACCAACAATAAACGGGGCAGGCTTGTAATCTGGATAAGTTGTTCCAGAACCGATGGCCGTCACAAACACCTCATGATCATGGCCAATGCTGCCGTCCCAATCGGCCCCAAGAAAGGGTTTAATGGCATCGCCAGCCTTTATCCGGCGATCTAGGATCATCAGGGGATCAAGTCGAATAATTTGGCCATCATGATTGGCATAACGATCGCACGCACCGGATTGCCCCTCGGCGATATAACACATGACGGGGCAGGCATCACAACGGATTTTTTCATCATTTTTTTTCATTCTGCTGCCTTATTTTGGGATGACATTGCCATAATAGCAGCCAGCACTCGGTGCGGTGTTGCAGGGGTTTCTGACAATCTTGCGCCGCCAGTGGCATGGCTGATGGCATTGAGAATGGCTGGTGCCGTTGGGATCAAAACATGCTCGCCCAACCCTTTGACCCCCATTGGACCTTCGGGATCAATAACCTCAATAAGGTGATGTTCAATTTCAGGCATATCCCCAATGGAGGGGATCAAATAATCATGCAGATTTTCGGAACGCCCGGGTAGATATTCTTCCATTAGAGCCATGCCAAGCCCTTGGGCGATACCGCCATCAATTTGGCCTTCAGCAAGCATAGGATTAATCACTCGGCCTAAATCATGTGCAGCTGAGATATGGCGGACTTTAACGACCCCAAGATGGGTATCCACCTCTACCACAGCAGCATGAGCACCAAAGCCATAAACCGCATAAGGTTTCCCTTGCCCGTTTTCATCCAATTCTTCTGTTGGCGGGTTGTAGGTTTCTTCTGCCATTAACACATAGCCATAGGTATTAGGCGCCATTTCCCCAAGATTAATAGCCTGTTGCTTATCGCCATTGCTGACGATGATCTTACCTTGATGCAAATCAATGGTGGCTTCATCGCCCAGATTTCCGAGCCGAAGAATTTGCTGACGAAGGGCTTGTCCTGCCAACATTGCCGCTTTGCCAGTGATAAATGTTTGCCGCGACGCCGAAGTTTTTCCGCAATCAGGTGTTAGTGCCGTATCCCCATTAACCATGGTGATCGACGCTAAAGGAACGCCAAGCGCATCAGCACAGATTTGAGGGATCACGGTGTTAGCGCCTTGTCCAATATCAGCTGCCCCTTGATGCAAAACCAAAATCCCGTCCACGGTAACGCCAAGCCTGATAGTTGAAGGGTTGGGTAAGGCTGTGTTGCCGCATCCGTACCAGCATGAAGAGACACCAATGCCGCGCTTGTATCGGGTATTGGCATTATTAAACTTTTTTATTTCTGCGGAATGATGATTCCAAAATGGCTCCAGTGCCTCAAGACAGGCATCAATACCAACACCCTTAAGCGATTGGCCACAGACGGTCACATCGCCATCTTTCAGGGCATTTTTACGCCTGAAGTCTAGTCGGTCTAACCCACATTGATCTGCCAGATCATCATAAAGCGCTTCTTGGATAATGGTCGATTGGGGAACACCAAAACCCCTAAAAGCCCCAGAAACAGGACCGTTGGTATGTACCGCATTTGCAACCGCATAATAATGTGGAGTGCGGTAAGGACCCGAGGCATGAATAGGAACACGGGTCGCAACGGTAGGCCCCCAACTGGCATAGGCACCTGTATTAAAATTGCCATGAAAAGACATTGCCGTGATACGCCCATCGGCACGAACGCCGATCTTGGCCTTCATTTTTCCCGGATGGCGCTTGGTTGTTGAGATCATCGATTCATGACGGCTATACACCATGCGGCAAGGTTTTCCGGTTTTCAATGTTACCAATCCCAGCAAGGGTTGAACGGAAACATCAAGCTTTGAGCCAAAACCGCCACCTGTTGCCATAGGAATAATCCGCAATTTTTCCAAAGGCAGCCCGAGCACTTTGGCGGTATCATCGCGATCCATGATCGGAGCCTGAGTGCAGGCGGCAATGACCAGCCTTTTGCCATCAGGGCATTCTTCCATCCATGCGGCTCCAGCCTCAGGTTCAATATACGCATGTTCAACATAACCGGTTGAGAAGCTTTTTTCGGCAATATAATCCGCCTCAGCAAAGCCAGAATCAATGTCGCCATGTTTGACAACGCCAGAGATCAGAATATTCCCTTTTCGGTGTGCATGAATATCAGGGGCACCACTAGCGGTAGCCGCATCAACATCTAACATTGCCAGCCGCTCATGCCATGTGATCGGGAAGTCCGATAAATCAAGCCTAGGCATAAGATTCGCCTTGCCCGCAATTAAGGCCACGGCCTCGCCTCGAAAGCGAGCCTCTTTTTCCGCTAGCGCAGGTTGGTCAGCCAGCGGCGGTATAACGCCAAAGCAATTGTCCCCATCAATATCTTTGGCAAGAAAAACATGCTCAACGCCATCCTTTTCAGCCATCCAACCAGCCACATCGCCAATACTGAAATCCGCATAATGATAGGGTGAACGAAGCACCCGAACATAAAGCGCATCGTCAGGCCAAGCATCCGCGCCAAAATGTTCGCTGCCATTGATTTTAGGAATGCCATCCAAGCGTTCAACCCTTGCCCCTACGGCTTTCCCAGCCTCAGGCAGTGGTTGTTTGGTTTTTGGCTCTGTTGCATCCATAACGGCGTCAATGATCTTAGTGTACCCGGTACAGCGGCACAACACGCCGCCTAACGCATCCTCAACGTTTTGTCGGGTAGGGGCAGAGTTTTGCCGCAAAAGCGGTATTGCTGCCATCAACATCCCTGGGGTGCAAATCCCGCATTGCGCCGCCCCATGCCGCAAGAAAGACTGTTGCAATAGGGATAACTCTTCCCCTTGGCTAAGGCCTTCGACGGTTTCAATCATATTGCCATCAGCTTTGGCTGCGGTCATCAAACAGGCGCAAACCGGTTCATCATTCACCAGAACGGTACATGCGCCGCAGTCGCCAGCATTGCACCCTACTTTAGTGCCTGTTAGATGCAGGTCTTCACGCAACACTTCACTCAACCGAGTGCCAGCACGGCAGGTGATGCGTTCCGCTTTGCCATTGACATTAATGGAAATGGTTATGGTATCGCTCATGCTGATGCCCTTATCTGATCAAGGCAGTGATCAATGGTATCTATCACCAACACCGCGGCGGCTTCCATCCGGTAATCTGCTGTGCCACGCGCGTCATCAATGGGTGCGATGACGCTTGTAATGTCTTCTTTTGATAGGATTTGATCTGCACGAAGTGATGAGGTAACCGAGACACCGCTTAAGGATGTTTCTACCTTGGTCAGGCGTTTTGCAACGGGACTGCATGATCCGATACTAATCGCCGCGTTAGTAATTTTGCCCTCATTTGCTTCTAATCTTGCTGCTGTCATAGCGATAGAAATAATCAGATATTTTCGTGCCCCTAATTTGCTAAACGAAGAGCATCCAATTTCTGCAGCTTTAGGCACAAGAACTGCGGTCACAATCTCATCCGCTTGGCGGTTTGTCTTACGCGGGCCTAAGATAAACTGATCAAGGGGAATAACCCGCTTGCCCTTAGATGAAGTTAATTCCACGCTAGCGTCTAGGTTAAGAAGACAAGGCACACTATCAGCAGCAGGGGAGGCGTTACAAATATTGCCAGCAATCGTTCCAGCGTTTTGAATTTGAATGGAGCCTATTTCACGTGCCGCCAGTTTGAGCATATCATAAGCAGGGGGTAAATCCGCACGGATCAAGTCTGTCCATGTGGTGGCCCCGCCGAACCGGCGATAATCGCCTTCATCAGTAATGCCTCGCATATCGGCTATCGCGGTGACATCAAGAACCTTTCCAGAAAGCTCGGGCGAACTGGTAAGAGGCAAAAGGTCCGTGCATCCGGCCGCAATAATACCACCTTGATGACTAAGCCAATTCAAGGCATCATCAATATGATGAGGTCGATAATAACTCGCGCTAGATGTCATGGTCATGATAAATTAATTGTTAGCATACAAACTAATTTGCTATGTTGGCTTGCCGCTGTCAATATCCAATTCAGTCTAACCATCAGCATAGCCCCAAACGGGGTATAACCACGGATAAAGAAGATCATTATGTCCAAATCCCAAAGCAAAAGTTTAAAAACAGTAGATGAAGATCACCGCCACTCTGACAGTGAGGTAAGCAATTTGGGTAAAGATCATTATTTACTTGAAGATCAGGTGGGTTTTATCCTGCGCGGGGTCAGCCAACGGCATCTTTCCATTTTCTCAAGGCTAATACCTGAATTAACGCCAACTCAATTCTCAGCGCTATCAAAATTATGCCAGTTAGGGCAGGCGTCCCAAAACGAATTAGGCCGATTAACCGCAATGGACGCTGCCACCATTAAGGGGGTAGTTGATCGGTTAAAATTACGGGAATTAATTTCTTCTGAGCCATTATCCTCTGATTTGCGGCGTTTAATTCTCAAGCCAACTTCAGCGGGACAACAGCTTTATCTTAAGGTCGTAAACTCTGCGCATGCGGTAACAAAAGAGACGCTAGAACCCTTATCAGATAAAGAAAAAGATGTGTTTTTGAGCTTGCTTAAAAAGCTGATCTGATCTGGTTAAACGCCAATATATTTTTTAAGCAAATCTGGATTTTCACGAAGCGTGCTGGCAGGCATGATATCTTGGCTTTTGCCATTCTCAAGAAACATCACTTTATCAGCGATGGAAAGCACCGCATCAACGCGTTGTTCAACCAACAAAATACCAACGCCTGTTTCTTTTAACGCCACCACGGTATCGCGAATGAGTGCAATCATTGAGGGTTGAAGCCCCTCGGTAGGTTCATCCAGCAGGAGCATTTGCGGCTCAAGGCATAAGGCACGTCCGGTTGCTAGCATTTGTTGCTCGCCTCCTGACAGCGTGTTAGCACGCTGATGAAGCCTCTCTGCCAGCCGCGGAAACATCGCCAGAACCTTATCGCGCGTGGCATTCCCTTTTCCGCCAGCCATCAAACCTATTTCCAGGTTTTCTGCGACCGTCAGTTCAGAAAACAACCGCCTCCCTTGGGGAATATAACCGATCCCAAGCCCAGCAATCTGATGAGGGGGCATATCCAGCAAATCAGTGCCATGATAAAGAATTTGTCCGCTATCAGTACGGATCAGACCCATGATTGTTTTCATCATCGTCGTTTTTCCGGCACCATTGCGCCCAAGGATGCATAAAATCTCACCTGCGGAAAGGCTAAGCGAAACCTCTTGCAGGACCCGCGCCCCATCATAGCCAGATGAAACCGATCGCATCTCAAGCATGGGTCTCTCCTAGATAAGCTGTTTGCACCGCTTTATTGGCTCGGATATCTTGTGGCGTCCCCGTAGCAAGCTCTGTCCCCAAATTTAGGACGGTGATTTTATCAGCCGTATCCATGACAACATTCATGTTGTGTTCAATCAACAAAATGGTCATGTCCCCACCAAGATCACGAATAAGTTTTACAAAACTAGCAATCTCACTATCAGCCAGACCTTGGGTTGGCTCATCAAGGATCAACAATTCAGGGTGCTGGCTAATACCCATGGCAATTTCTAATAAGCGTTGATGGCCATAACTTAAATCACCTGCAATCTGATGCATCCGATCAGCTAACCCAACTTGTTCCAGCGCCGCATGTGTCGCTTCTTCAATAGCCGACTCATCACCATTCCAGCGCCATGAGGTTGCCAAACGGACATTTTCTTTGAGGGTAAGGCGGGCAAAGATAGAGGTGATCTGAAAGGTGTAAGCCATGCCTTGTCTAATCCGGCGATGGGCAGGCATGGCGGTAATATTTTGACCCGCGAACATAATCTCACCCGAACTAGGCGCAATGCGTCCACATAACATGCCAACAAAGGTGGATTTGCCTGCTCCGTTAGGCCCGATGATAGCTCTGATTTCCCCTTTGGGTACCTCAAAATCTACGGCATTCACGGCGATCAGACCGCCAAAATTCCGGCTTAACCCCTTAGTGGTGATATGTGGGGTGGTCATGTCAGCCATGGCATCATCTTTCTGCGCCATTCACCCACCAGACCTTGAGGCAAAAATAGCGTAAGTAATACCAAAGCAACACCAGCAATAAGCATATAAGCAGTTGTTAAAGAGCTTGATAAATCAATAAGATAGAACATGAAAAGCGTTCCAATGAACGGCCCTAACGCTGTTCCTGCGCCACCTAGAAGCACCCATAATAGCGGGAAGATAGAATACTGCACCGAAGCAAAAGTTGCCCCTGCATACCCAAACAATAGCGCGTATGCTGCGCCTGCCACTGCGGCCATGGTTCCTGATGCAATCACAGCCATCCATTTATGGAAATGCACATCATAGCCCAGCATTTGGGTGCGCTCCTCATTTTCACGAATAGCGATGAGAACATGACCAAATCGACTTTGCATTAAACGGATGGTCAGCATGAGACAAATCCCAAACAGCAATAATGCCGCCAGATAACGGTAGGTAGGATCGCTAAGGTCTATTCCAGCGAAAACCCGATCAGCCTGCCTTATCACAAAACCTTCATCACCGCGGGTCCATTCGCCAAAATAAAGAATGGTCAAAAACCCTGCTTGGGCAAACATCAGGGTAACAATCATAAAAGACACGCCACTTGTGCGAAGTGCCAGAAATCCAATGCCCGCAGACACCAACACCCCTGCCAGCAATCCTGCCAACATCCCAGGGCCAGCTGTCCACCCCAGATGCGTCATAGTCAGCCCCATACCATACATTCCAGCGGCAAAAAACATGGCGTGCCCGAGGCTAAGCAGACCCGTATAGCCAAACAAAATATTATAACCCATTGCATAGGTAGCCAGCACCATAATGCGCGCCAGATTGCCATGATGGTAGGCTGGTAAAATGAACTGAAGCAGGAACAACAGGGCTAAAAACCCCAGATGGAAAACAACAGATTTTTTGCTATCGCTCATCATCATTTGCTTCCCATTAATCCGGATGGTCGGAAAATCAGAACAAAAGTGACCATTAAGGTCGCAATAATTTTAGCAAGAGTAGGAGTAAAGAAAACAGAGATTAACCCATCACTTAACCCGATCATCACCGCCGCAATCACAGTGCCAACCAGACTGCCTAGTCCCCCAATAATCACCACGATAAACGACAGCAAAAGCGGATCATGTCCCATCAGATAATGTGCTTGCTGAATAGGAACAATTAGCACCGCCGCCAACGCCGCAAGGCCTGCGCCTAGGCCAAAAACCATCGCATAAACACGATCAACATTGATGCCATAAGCCTGCGCAACATCGCGATCAAGTTGCGTTGCACGCATGATTAGCCCTATGCGTGTGCGTGTCATTAGCACCCAGATGCCCAGCAAAAGTATGATCGCAAAGCCAATGACCGCAAGCTTATAACTTGTGGTACCAAGCCCCCATGGCCAGTAAAGGGAAAGACCGCCATCAGTCCATTCGAACCAGGGGATCGCAATCCGCTGATTAAAAGGCGGTTCAACGGGCCGGGCATTCGAACCATAAGTCATCAGAGTCAGTTGCTGAATAATATAAAGCAGTCCAATTGTGGCAACAATCGTTCGCTCAGGATCATAGGATATGCGTTTCAGGATCGTCATATCCGCGAGCATGGCAAGTGTTCCCACCAAAAGAGGAGCTATGATTAAGGCCGCCAGAAAAGCAATGGCAGGATGTCCGCCAAGCTGATCAGCAACAAACCATGCTAATACGGCCCCTAGCATAAAAAACTCGCCATGCGCGACATTGACAACGCGCATGACACCAAAAACAAGGCTAAGGCCAACCGCCATCAGGGCAAGCACCGCCGCTGTAACGAGGCCTTCAATACATCCTAGGATAAGGTAAGGTGCTAATTCCATAATTGGTCAGAAAAATACCCTTCCCCGACATATCGGAGAAGGGTGGTTGTGTTGATTAGAAGGATTGTGTTGTGTAATCCGTTTCATCAGGATACAGCGTATCTTCAATGGATGTTGTGTGGGCAAGCTCCAGACGTCCATTGGATACCCGTGTAATATACTGATGCCCAAATACCTGATGGGTTTTGCCGTTAAAGCGTTTGGCCCCTTGCGGATGCGCATGGGAATGCGGCATATCCGTCATGGCTTCAACCGCTTCGATCAACTTGGCGCGATCACCTGTACCGCGATAGCCCGAGGCTTCCATTCCCGCTTTGACAATGTGGAGAGTTTCCCAGCAGCCAAACATATGGGCATAGGTAGCTACATCTTTGGAATCAGATACTGATGCGCCATTATTGTCAACACCGACTGCGGCACGGTACGCCTTATCATATTCGGATTGATTCGCTTGAGCGTAGCGTGGATTGCCTTCCCAGAAATAAGTGCCTTCTAAGAACTCTAGCCCAGGGCTAGATAAGTCCACGGCCTCAAGACTGTCAATAAAGCCAAAGATTTCTGGTCGTGAACTGCCGAAAAACTCACCCATTTCCTTGACAAAGGTAAGCACAGCAGGGCCCACCATAACATGATAAATTACCTCGGTATCACGAGGGATTTTCGGGAAATATTTGGTGAATGAGGTTTCTGTTGGCGGAATAGCAATTTTTTCCACTACGGTGCCACCCTCGCGTTCAATGGCGGCAGAGAAATAATCACGGTGATCATGACCAAAAGCAAAATCTGGATAGATCATAGTCACTTTCTTGCCAAGCGTGCTGGCAACATATGGTGCCATGGCCTGAACCTGACTTTTCACATCGGTAATGCCAGGCTGCATGGTATAACGGTTAAGCGCACCGCTAGCAACATGGTGGCCTTCTGACACCACAAAGTAAGGTATCTTCAGTTCACCTGCGCGCGGGGCAGAACCATAAACCACATGGCTGAACAGCGTGCCAAACGCCAAATCGGTGTTATGTTGCGTGGCAAATTTTTCAACCACTTCAGCGCCGCGTTTAGGATCAGTTCCATCATCTTCGGATACGATCTCAACCTGGCGCCCATTAATACCGCCTTCGCTATTGATCTTGGCAACGGCTGCCATGGTGGTACGGTCATACCACCGCCCATAAGCCGCCCCAATGCCTGTCCTATGAACCTGAAAACCAATTTTGATCGGCTCAGAACTTTGTGATTGGGCATAACGACCCCAAAGAGGGATAGAAGTTGCACCAAGTGCAGCGCCTGCGGCGATGCCTTTAATTACCTGACGGCGAGGCGTCAGAATTTTCTTCGGTTTATTTGTCATTGTTGACCTCCCTGAATGATGAACAATTTTTTTATAATTTTTATGTATGTACACAAACAGTTTGCCCATAAGTTAACCCGTTTGTCTAGCCCCCTTTTGGAGAAGCTAACAACCATAATCCCAGCCACGTATATGCCACCATGAAAAAGGCCAAAGGCATTTGGCTAATCATGGTTTCCCATCGGTTATGATAGAAGCCGCCTGCAATATGATGGGCTAATAAAACGGATAGGACATGACCAGTGACAACGCACCCAGCTTGAGTGAGCCAGATGATCCGTACTGTATCCTGATGCTTAAAAAACCCGTCTGTGACATGAAAACCCCCAAGCCCCAGTAAATGTACGTCTGAACCCATTAGCCCATCCATCATCAACAGAACATATTGCCCATCAACCAGCAAAGAGGGCAGGTAATGCGCAATATGATAAGCCAGCGCAATAGGCAAAAGTGAAGGGGCATAAGCGCGAATCAAATCAGCCAAGCGGTGATGTAAATACGCGGTGTCGCTTGCTGCCAGATGACCCAACCAAATTAACATTCCGAAAACCGCTACAAGCAAAAGATTAGCTAGCAATAATCCGCCAAGGGTCTGAAAAATAATGGCGGATCGCCCAGGAAAATCGAGAGGATTAACATTAATCCAGCCGAGCCAGAAAAATGTTTCGTTAAAGCCATCAAACGACCCAACCCCTAGCATCATCAGAACAAAAATTGCTGATGACAGGCCAGTGTTAGCTTGAGCAGGGGTTTTAAGCTGAAAGATTTGCCAACCCGGTAACCCAAGACATAATTGGCGCTGTTTTACAGACAGCATGCGTAAGCGCCCAAACCAGGCGAAGAACAGCGAAAAGACCTCAACATGGCGTGACCAAGTCCGAAACCCAAATAATAACATTCCCGTTAGGGTGAACAGCCAATACCCCATGATCACCCGTGCCAGATGCAACGGGTCATTTGGGGCTGGATCAGCAAGCGTGAACCCAGCAAAAGCAAAAAGCGTGATCACCGCAGGCCATGCCCCCCATCGCCGAGGCCAGTCGCGTTTCACTTGCCATCGTGTTGTCCGGCGCATCAAATGATAGGCAAAGACCCAAGGATTTAACCATGACCAAACGCTGAACAATAAGCCTTCAACCATAACGAGTGCCATCCAGAACACCACCCAAAACCCTAAGGGCAAAGGGTTTCGCAAAGGATCGGTTGATCCCTGAACCCCGCGCATGATGAGAAAGAAAAATCCTACCCCAGCAAGGGCATGGATAAAACGGATCACGCGCCTAGACCGAGGCATTGAAAATAATGGTCTTGGTTTTATCAGGCGCGATAATCCACCAGGCGGTGTTGCCGAAAGCAACACAATCGTAAGCCCAACAACGATAACCCCTGTGACCGTATAAACCCCGGTGGGTAGCAGCATCACGAAGCTCTGCCCTGATGCATGGGCAAGGGCAGAACGCATAGGACATAAGACAGAGACAACAGCCGCAATGGCAATAAGCCCTAGACGCGCCATGCTGGCAAAACCAAATAAGAATGAGGATATAACCATAGAAACTATCCTAAGATGATTTTGTTAACTTGACAAATGATCAGAAATCTTGAAACCATTTGTACACAAACAATTTTAACGCAGACAAGATTTAACTTTTGGTTGGATGGATGGCGAATTCCAAAACATCACGGCATGTGATCGGTGTAGATGTCGGTGGTACTTTTACTGATATGGTCATGCTGGAAACACAGACGGGTACGGTATCAATTGCCAAAGTGCCAACGACACTGGACAATCAGGCGTATGGTGTTCTTTCAGCCTTGAAAGAGGCTGGGGCAGAATTGCCGCAAGTGGATTTAATGATCCATGGGACCACCACAACCACCAACGCGGTGTTGGAAAGAAAGTTATCTCGAACGGGTTTAATCACCACACAAGGGTTTCGAGATGTACTGGAACTCGGTCGTCGTACGCGTCCCCAACCCTATGGGATGAAGGGTGAGTTTCTGCCCATTATCCCAAGAGATTTGCGATGTGAGGTGGCTGAGCGCATGGATTATGCTGGTCGTGTGGTCACCCCGTTAGATGAAGATGGAATGCGGCAGGTGGTCAAAAGCCTTCTTGATAAAGGCTGTGAATCGTTGGTCATTCATTTTCTTCATGCCTATGCCAACCCTGATCATGAACGCCGCGCCGCTGAAATTGCCGCGGAACTCTGGCCTAATAATTACATCACCATGGGGCATGCTCTGTTATCAGAAAGCCGAGAGTTTGAGCGTGGGGTAACGGCGGCGGTTAATGCCTCAGTACAGCCCTTGCTGGAACGTTATGTAAACCGATTGGTGGGGGAGCTTAAGGCCAATGGGTTTGCTAGCGAAATGCTGGTGATGAACGGGAATGGCGGCACGGTATCAAGTAAAGATGTGGCGCGTGAGGCGGCAAAAACAGTCATGTCAGGCCCAGCGTCAGGGGTGATTGCAGCACTTCATACTGGACAGGCGGCAGGCCTTAATCATCTTATCACCTATGATATGGGCGGCACTTCGACCGATGTGTCTGTGATTAAGAATGGCAAGCCGTCGGTATCAAACGAAATTGAAATTGAATATGCAATGCCAATCCATGTCCCGATGATTGATGTGCGCACCGTTGGGGCGGGTGGTGGTTCGATTGCCCGGGTTAATGCCGCAGGCCTGCTTGAGGTTGGGCCTGATAGCGCTGGGGCTAATCCTGGCCCGATTTGTTACGGAAGGGGCGGGGATCAGCCGACAATTTCTGATGCCAATCTGATTCTTGGGCGGCTTAAGCTGAACAAAATGAAATCTGTTGAAGGCGGCGTTAGTCTTGATGCGATTAATGCGGTGTTTGATACAAAACTAGGTCAGCCCCTTAATATTGATGCCACTGCCGCTGCTGCCGCGGTGGTGATGGTGGCAAATGCCAAAATGGCTGGGGCGATCCGGATGGTGTTGGTGTCACTTGGTGCTGATCCGCGTGATTTTAGCCTCTTTGCCTTTGGTGGGGCAGGGCCGCTTCATGCCTCTGCCATAGCCAGAGAATTGGCAATTCCAACTGTGCTTGTTCCGGCTAGACCTGGCATCACTAATGCGCTGGGATGTGTGGTGGCTGATCTGCGCCAAGATTTTGTCCAAACCATCAACACACCACTGGCAAAGCTGGACGAAGCTGTGCTGAATGAGGTGTTTATACTCCAAGAACGCAACGGCGAAGATATCATCAGAAAAGAGCCAGTTGAAATCCTGTCGCTTCAGATCAATCGCAGTCTGGATATGCAATTTGTTGGTCAGACACATATTTTGAATGTGGTATTTGATGACTTGCCTTTGCCCATTAGCATTGATGATATTCAGCGCCGATTTGAAGAGGTGTATTTTAACCGGTTTCGCGTCAGGCTAGATAATATTAAGGCGAATATTGTTAATGTTAATACCTCGGTAATTGGTCGCCGGGCAGCATTTGATTTGTCGCAACTGATCGACCCCTCTGGGCGGAAATCAAGATTAGCTGATGCACAAACAGACACAAGACCTGTTTATTTCGATGGTGGATTTCATGATACACCGGTTTATCAGCGCGAAGCTTTACCAGTGGATGCTTCGTTTGATGGCCCGGCTATCGTTGAGCAAATGGATACCACCATTTTGGTAGAACCCGGTGATCATGTCACCTCTGACGATGAGGGCAATCTCATCATTCATGTCGGCTCAATCAAAGAGAAGGCTTAGTCAATGGCTATTGATCCTATTACTCTTAGCGTTATTCAGTATGGACTTCAGCAAGTATGTGATGAGATGGATTTGAGCTTTTCACGGGCAGCCTTCTCGCCAGTGATTGCTGAGGCAAATGATCGTTCAGACGGAATTTATGCTGCCGAAGATGGCGCCTTAATTGCCCAAGGGGCAGGGGGGCTTCCGGTTTTTGTTGGGACAATGCAATATTCGACCCGAACTCTGATCGCTCGCATTAACGCAGGCCTGACACCTGCGCCTCAACCAGATGATATTTATATTGTGAATGACCCTTATTTGGGGGGCACACATTTAATGGATGTGCGTTTTGCACGGCCATTTTACCGCAAAGGCAAACTGTTTTGCTGGCTGTCAAACACTGGGCATTGGCCAGATACTGGCGGATCTGTGCCAGGTGGGTTTTCGGCCTCTGCCACCGCCGTTGAACAAGAAGGTCTGCGCCTGCCGCCAGTGCGGTTGTTTAAGCAAGGCAAGTTAGATGAAGAGATTTATGCCATCATCTGTAGCAATATCCGCGTTGCGGATCAGCGAATTGGTGATGTGATGGCCCAAGCGGCGGCGCTAAAGGTTGGTGAAGATCGGTTGAATGCCCTCATGGATCGTTATGGGGATGAGGTCATGGCCGAGGCCATTGCCGAATTACGGTCCCGTGCTTCAACCCAGATGCGCGCTTTAATCCGCCAAATCCCTGATGGTCAGTATCAGTCGGTGGCATGGGTTGATAGCGATGGGGTAGTGGATGAACCTTTGGCAATTCGCCTTTCGATAACTAAGCAAGAAGATCAGTTGCGTTTTGATTTCGCGGGATCGAGTCCCCCATGCACTGGACCAATGAATTCAGTGTTAGCAACAACCCTTAGTTCTGTTTATCTGGCGATGCGTCATATCTTTCCTGAGGTGCCCATTAGCTCCGGGGCATTTGAACCTCTTGAGGTGGTCGGTGTTGAAAACACATTCCTTGATGCCCGTTATCCCAGACCGGTTTCTGGCTGTGCAGCAGAAGTGTCACAGCGCATCGCCGAAGCGGTATTTGCCGCGCTTGTTAACCCTCTGCCAGATCGGGTGACGGCGGCTCCAGCAGGCACAAGTGGTAACTTTGCTCTTGGCGGTTATAACGCGGAAAAGAAACAAGATTTTGTAATGTATCAACTGTCGGGTGGGGGCTATGGTGGCAATGCGGATCATGATGGATTGACAAATGGCTGTTCTACGATCGGTATCTCCAAAGCCCCGCCAGTTGAGATTATGGAACAAGCTTTTCCGGTGTTGTATCATCGCTATGCCCTGCGCGAAGGATCAGGTGGGGCAGGTTTTCATCGGGGCGGCTTTGGCTTAGAGTATGAGGTAGAATTGCGCCATGCTGAAGCGAGGGCAAGTTTTGTGATGGATCATGGTCGCTATGGCCCACAAGGGGTTTTAGGCGGTAAGGATGGGGCGTTAAATCAGGTAACCGTTTGGCGTGATGGTGTGCCACATACACCGCCGCATCTTTCAAAACAACAGGATATCCCCCTTAAATCCGGTGATCGGGTTGTTGTCGCGACACCTGGCGGTGGCGGATATGGCGATCCCTTTCATCGCGATCCGCAAGCGGTGCTTAGGGATGTCATGTTGGAACGCTATTCTGTTGCTCAGGCAAAGGATTGGTTTGGTGTGGTCATTGCGGATAATGGTATGGAAATTGATGACGCCGCCACCAAAACATTGCGAAAACTGTGACCTGAAAATATGCCCAAAAGGGGCGTGAAAGCCTATTGACGCGCCATAGCATTACTCTAATCTATCCTGAATCAAGTGACGCAAAACCCTAACGATAGTAATTCTTTGGGGATGACGCGATGAATAGTGTTGTCAGGAGATGATATGAATACCCATAATCATGATGCGTTTACGCTAAACATTCTCATATCTGCGGTATTTCTGGTCAT
>Ga0181591_10000931_pt1 | contig 24732 bp, 17 predicted proteins | sample 071ome_33_FD_133757 | JGI IMG/M metagenome (GOLD analysis project Ga0181591, IMG submission 133757) | Coastal salt marsh microbial communities from the Groves Creek Marsh, Skidaway Island, Georgia - 071412AT metaG (megahit assembly) | ecosystem: Environmental > Aquatic > Marine > Intertidal...
TTGTGCATTAGACCCAGGTTGGGGTCCAGATGATAACAGAACATGGATTAACACACGTTCTCCATATATACAAGGTGTTACTACCATTGGTAATAATTGTGTTGGACAAAAGATTGATGGTGCTTTACACAACGGTGGTAACAAATCGTTTGTATCTAATGACTTTACGCAGGTACTAAGTGACGGTGTTGGTGCATGGGTTTTAAACAATGCTAGAGCAGAACTTGTGTCAGTGTTTACCTATTACAATCAGGTTGGATATCTTGCAGAAGATGGTGGAATAATACGTGCTACTAACGGAAACAACTCATACGGAAGTTTTGGTGCAGTTGCAGACGGGCTTGATCCAAATGAAGTGCCTCAATCAGTTAAAGTATGGAACAGAGATAATGCTGTAAATGTTGACAGTGTATTTGCTGGACTATTCTCAGACGAACTGTTTGCATTTGAATATGAGCATGCTGGAGAAGAATTTACTACAGCATCAGCAACTATATCAGGTTCTGGTATAAATGCAAGTGTTGCATTTGAAGACTTTAGAGACGGAGGATTATTTCAGTCAAGACTAACATCTTACCAAGATTCTGGAAGCACTGGAGGCGTTGGTTATTTCGTTGCACAAAATAACGTTCAGTCGGGCAATCAAACTACACTTACTCTTGCAAACTCAGAAGAAGCAACAGAAGCTCAAATTTTAGGTTGTAGAGTTTGGATTATTGCAGGTGACGGTACAGGACAGTATGGTTATGTACAAGCATACAACGAAGGTACCAGAGCGTTGTCTGTTTACAAAGAATCAGATGGCACCCCAGGCTTTGATCATATAGTGCCTGGTACTCCTATACTAACAACTTTATCTCAAAATGCGAGATATAGGATAGAACCAAGAATTACAGTATCACATCCAGGATTCAGTGATACATTACATAATTTGCCAGACGGTAGAGAAATTGTAGATATAGCGTTTAGCGAAACCACTGCTACATTTACAGGTATAGAGGGCACTCCGGGAAGTGGAGTAGTTATTGAAGATGACGGTTTACAAGCATCCAATGCCGTATTTACTGTTGTAAAAAACGGCACAACCTATGAAGTTACTGTTACAGATGCTGGATTAGGATATGCTGTTGGAGATACTATTGTTATTCCTGGAACTGATCTTGGAGGTATATCTCCTGATAATGATTTAACAATTAGTGTAGCGTCTACATCAGAGGATAGTAGTAATAGCATTGCATCTGTTGCAGTTAGTGGTGTAGGTAAGAGTGGTAATTTCTGCGCTATTGCTAATCCAAATTATGTGTTGTACAGCGATGATGGAATAAACTGGAGTGAAGCAAATTTACCTAATGCAGGAGCAATTGACTGGAAAAAAATAGTTGCAGGTAATAATAGATTTTTTGCACTTGCTAAAGACACAGACTTTGCAGCATATTCACTAGATGGTATTACCTGGACAGCAGTCACAATGCCTGCGGATCAAGGATGGACCGATGTTGCATTTGGCGAAGGCAGATTTGTTGCTGTGGCAGAAAATTCTAATACAGCTGCATATAGCGATGATGCAGTAACTTGGACAACTAGCACTATTCCAGATGACGGAGTAGGAGATTCAACAGCATCTCAATTTGAAGTAATTGCTTATGGTCAAGGTAAGTGGGTAGCATTGAGTGCAAATGATCAAGTTATAGCACAAACTACAAATGGAATAACCTGGACAACAACAACTGATTCAGACTTACCTCCGAATGCTGAATTTACTAGATGGAGTTCAATGGCATTTGGTAATAATAGATTTGTTGCAATAGCAGATACAGGATCAATATACTATAGTTTAAATGGATCTGATTGGCAAGACGGTGGCGATATGCCTACACAGGATGGGTCGACAGTAATGAATTGGATTCAAATGAAATACAGTCAAGGAGTATTCTTTGCAGTATGCGATACAGGCGGTCAAGTAGTGGGTGGAGATCCTGCTGGCTTAAGAACAAATTTTGTTGCAACAAGCGAAGACGGATTTACGTGGACTGGTAGAACTTTAAGTTCAACACAGCAATGGTGTACAGTAGGTGCTGGAACTATTGACGGTGTACATTACTGGATATCTTTAGCTTACACTACACCTACAAATTCTGTATCAAGAATACGCACAGGATGTAGGGCTAAAGTAAGAGCTAACATAGGAGGATCTGCTGCTTTTGATAGTATTAATATTTTTGATCCTGGTAGTGGATATAGTGCAAGTAATTTACCTGTGTTTACAGTCTATGACAATGAACACACAGTTGAAGTTTCATGGGAAAATAGAGTAGGTAACGGCGTATTAGCACAGCCTAGTTGGATCAATAGAGGATCTGGTTATAGAACGAATAGTACAACTGTTACTATTACAGGTGATGGCTATGCTGATGTAATTCCTGAAGGAAATACTGTTAAATTTTACGGAGTAACTAAAGTACCAGGACCTGGCACACAAATACTATTTTCAAATGTACCAGATGAAGCCACTGACGATCCTACCGATCTTAAGAGTTTTAGAGCAGCTGTAATTACTGATCTAGGTGATGATGGCACTGGACAAGGTACAAGACTTGTAGAAATACGTATTTCCCCAAGAGCTAGAAATGAATATGATTTAGTTCATGATACAAGTGCTGTGTTTAACCTAAACTTTTCGCAGTGTAGAATTTCAGGACATGACTTCTTAGATGTTGGAACAGGAAATTTTGAAGAAACAAACTATCCTGATCTATATGCAGGAGGTGCATACTTTACTGCTGCACCTGAAAATGAAGTATATGAAACAAATGGCGGCAGAGTTTATTATGTAAGTACAGACCAAGATGGTAACTTTAGAGCAGGTGAATTGTTTAGTGTTCAACAGGCAACTGGTATTGTTACAATTAGTGCTGAATTTTTTGACTTAGATGGTTTAAGTGAACTTGCACTCGGTGGTGTTAGACTAGGTGGTTCTGGTGCTGTTGTTAGAGAGTTTAGTACAGATCCAACATTCGCTGAAGATTCAAACAATGTTGTTCCTACACAAAAAGCTATTGCAACATTCTTAGCAGACAGACTTAGTGTTGGTGGTTCTGATCTTACTCTAAACAGTTTTGTAGCTGGTAGTGTTAAAATTGGTACAGCAGACAACTTAATAGCAAGCAATATTCCAGGAGGAACAATAGATATTCCAGTACCTGTAACTATAGCTGGTACGGATGATTTAGGCAATCCAGTTGCAATTTCAGGCAGTTGGGTAGCACAAATGTTATACTATAGAAATGATGATAGTGGAATGAAATAATGCAATACGATATGGATAGCATAAATACAATAGCGGAGCAAAAAAATGGCAGAATTTAAACTTGGTAGAATTAGATTTGTTTGGAAAGATGCATGGACTGCATCTACTTCCTATTACAAAGATGACGTAATAAGATTTGGAGGCAAAATATACATTTGTGTAACAGGACACACAAGTGCTGCTGACTTCTTTACAGATCTTGAAGTTGTACCTTCAAAATGGAATCTTGTAAGTGACGGTCAAACTTGGAAGGGCGACTGGGCTACAAGTACAAATTATGTTTACGGCGATATTGTGGTCTACGGTGGTAGACTTTATATTGCTAATGCTGTTCATACATCAAACGCAAGTGCTGCAAATGGATTAGAAGCTGACTCCGCAAATTGGGATCTATTTGCTGAAGGACTTGACTGGAAGGGTGACTGGACAGTTGATACTAGATACAAAGTTAATGATTTAGTAAAATATGGTGGTGCAAGTTATGTGTGTAACACATATCACACAAGTGCATCAACAGATGCAGATGGTTTAGAATTAGATATTGCTAAATGGGACGTATTTAATCAGGGAATAGAATATAAAGGTAGCTGGTCTGCAAGCACACGTTACAAATTAAACGATGTAGTTCAATATGGTGCTGCTCTTTGGATTTGTACTACAGCTCATTCAAGTACAGGATCATTCAGTGCAGATGAAAGTAATTGGGAACAATTTGTTAGAGGTTTTCAATTTGAATCAGAGTGGGATACTTATAAAAATTATCAAGTAGGTGATATTGTAAGATACGGTGGTGATCAATTTATTGCTAAAACAAACCATACAACAAAAAATCCTTTTACAAGTACAGACGACTGGGACGTTTTTTCTAAAGGCTTAAAGTTTTTAGGCGAATGGGGAGATGATTCTACACTGCAAGACTATCGTGTAGGTGAAGTTGTTAGACACGGTGCATACACCTACTTATGTATAGAAGATCATCAAAATCAAGAACCACCTAACATAACATATTGGCAACGTTTAAATACTGGATTACGTTGGAGAAGCGAATGGTTAGATGATGCAGAATATCTACTAGGTGATGTAGTAAGATACAACAGCAACTCTTATGTTTGTATTCAACAACACATATCCGAAGGTGACGACTTTAGTACAGAAACTAAAACAGATCCAGGCGGTGGCGCACAAAATAGTCGCCCAGATTTAGATACTACTGGCACATATTGGAATATTATTGCAGTTGGTGAAGAAGCTAGTGTGTTAACAACAACAGGTGATTTAGTTTATTATGCAGGTGCAGGACCAACAAGATTACCAATAGGACAAGAGGGTCAAGTATTACGCAGTACAGGATCAGTACCAGAATGGGCATTTTTAGGTATAGCCGATGACGTTTATTATGTTGCAAATCATGGTACAGATGGAGCAGCTCCTGTACATGGATTAACAATTGACAAACCTTGGAAAACTATTCGTTATGCTGCTGAACAAGTTGAACGTGGAACTAAAAAACCTAACGCAAGAACATTGTTAGAGCGTAATAGACAATTCATTCAAAGAGAAATTGTTGAATGGGTTGATTATCAAATTACAAATGCTAATCCAGGAGATGATTTTGAAAACTTAGACTACGATAGTGCTAAATGTGAAAGAGATATGGGCTTTATTATTGATGCAGCTATTTGGGATATAACACATGGTGGTAATGTCCGTTCAAGAGAAGCGGCACTTTCGTATATCAATGATACAGTTGGATCTCCATACTTGTCGCAAAAAGTTCAAACTGTAGCAGCTATTAATTATGGTTTAACAGTCATTCAAAATGTATTAAATCAAACAGATCCTAGTACAAACTATCAAGTTACAAACGGTGATAATTCTACAGCAGTTGTTACACAGTATAAGCAAAGCAGTATTGCAGCAGAAACAGGAACATACACAGAAGTTGCAGGTTTAGTTGGTATAATTACAGATGCAATTACAGCAGGAGTAGCAGATGATATTCCGGCAAGATTAATTAGAAACACTTTAATTAAAGTTGCCACAGGTAAGTACTACGAAGTATTACCTATACGTGTACCAGCAGAATGTTGTGTAATCGGCGACGAATTGCGTTCAAGTAATGTACAGCCAAGAAAAGCCAGCAATGGAACTCTTACACCTAAAAAAGATGCAGTGTATAGCTTACGTGCATATGAAAGAATTGAAGCCATAATTGGTGATATTGTAGAAGGTGTAAGTGTAACTCCTACAACAGGAAATACAGAATCTCAAAGCCAATTATACAGTTTTGGTAATGCCGATACAGGAAACGAAAGAGCAAGTGTAAATCAACTAACAAGATTAGTTAGAAGAAATATTGATTTTGCTCTTGGTGAAAAATATGAAGCATATAAAACTTTACCACTTGCAGATCAAATGGCAACACCAGAAGATGGTTATGCACGTAATTTGATTAGAGCAAACAGGGAATTTTTAAAAGCAGAACTTACTGCTTGGATTGAAACAAACTATCCAAGTTTAAAATTTAGCAGAACCAAATGTAAACAAGATACAGGTTACCTTATTGACGCTGTAAATTACGATCTTACATTTGGCGGTAACTGGCAAAGTGTAAATGCAGGTGAAGCATATTACGAAGGTGCAACACTTAATATTAATGCAAGTGAAAAAGCAGCTACATTGGCTGCTTATGCAGAACTAAAAGCATTGATGCAAACAGTTGCGAGAAATATCACAGTTTCTCCTACTAGCCAAAGTGCAGTTAGTCAAGTAAGCGGAACAGCAGCAACTGCAACACAAGCAACTACTATAGGAAACTTGGTAGACGACATTATTGACATTGTTGATAATGGTTCTGGCAGTGTTGCAATTACATATCCAAGCATCACAGGAGCAAGCGCAGCAATTCAAAGTGATCACGCAGATATTGGAACACAAACTGCAACTATCAAAACAAATGTTACCAATTGGATAACAGCAAACTTTCCAAATCTAACGTATGATAGTGCTAAGTGTCAAAGAGATGTAGGTTATCTATTAGATGCAGCAAGATATGACTTTGCATTAGATACAAACTTTGCAAGTATGGTTGCCGCATATGCTTACAGACGAGCACCAAGCGAAAAAGTAGTTGGAGATCAAAAAACAGCAACATTAGGTGCATATGAATACCTAAGACAGCAAGCATATGCTGTAGTAAGTGAATCAGCGGCACAGTCAGGTGTTAATGAAACATTTGAAATTGTAAACGACATTATTTTTGGCGCTGGTAACGAAGCAAGCATGACACAAACAGGTGAAAATGATGTTTATAGTGCAATTAAACAACTCGAATTCAACAAAGAATTTATTGTTGCAGAAGCTCTTGCATATGTTGATGATTACTTCAAAGATACTGTTACAGCAACCACAGCAAGTTCAGGTGCTCTAACAATTACAAGCACTGCTTGGTTAGAACAAAATCAAGACATAAAATTCAGCGGCACAGCCATTGGCGGACTAAGCACATCTACTACCTACTATGTAAAAGACATTCTGTCAAGTACTACATTTACTATTAGCACATCAATTGGCGGCAGTGCTGTGTCTGTAACCGACGACACAGGATCAATGACTGTAGAAAAAGCATATGAGTATAATGCAGAACTTTGTGCAAGAGATGTAAGATCTGTAGTTGACGCAATGAAATGGGATTTAACGTATCCAGCAAACTATGAAAGAAATTACACATCAAGCGTGAGTGTAACATATCCTGCTAACTATCAAACTAGATATGCAGCAAGATTCTATGTCAACGCTGTTATAGGCTCGCAAGAAGAAGACTTCTTCTATCTACGCAATGGCACAGGATTACGTTTAATGACTATGGACGGATTACAAGGTGATCTTACACCTGCAAACTCATACGGCACAAGTCGTTGTACAGCAGGTGCTTATGCATCACTAGATCCAGGATGGGGTCCAGCAGATCAAAGAGTTTGGATTACTGCACGTTCGCCGTATGTACAAAACTGTACAACATTTGGTTTCGCTGCAACAGGTCAAAGAATTGACGGTTCCCTACATGATGGCGGCAATGATTCAATAGTATCAAACGACTTTACACAAGTTATTAGTGATGGTATTGGAGCACATATCCTTAACAATGGTAGAGCAGAACTTGTGTCTGTGTTTACATATTACTCACACATTGGTTACCTTGCAGAAACAGGTGGTAGAGTACGTGCTACAAACGGTAACAACTCATACGGTGATTTTGGTAGTGTAGCAGAAGGTGTTGACCCAGATGAAACAGCAGTTACAGCAGTAGTTGACAACCGCACACAATACAATGCAACAGTTGCAAGAGTAAACACAGATCAAGATGAATTGTTAAACATAGAATATGCGCATGCAGGTAATGATTACACAGAAGCACAAATTGATATATTTGGTGCAGGTGCAGACGAAGAACTCATTGCTGATGAATTTAGAGATGATGGTGTATTCCAAGTTCGTGTTATTGATGATACTGAAGATGATGATGCCGGCGGAACAGGATATTTGCTTGCTTCTAACACTGCTCAAACAGGTAGTGCGTCAAGTATTACACTTGCAGCTACAGACGGTAACTTGTCAACAGCATATCCTGGTATGAAAATTGTTATTATAGGTGGTAATGCTGTAGGACAATATGCACTTATAGATACATATAATTCAGGTACAAAAGTTGCAACAGTTATAAAAGAGTCAGACGGCTCAGCAGGTTGGGATCATTTTGTTCCTGGAACAACGATACAATCACCTGATGCATCTTCAGTTTATCAAATTGAACCTGCACTTTCGTTTACAGCACCTACAAGAAGCAATACAGCTCATAGCGTAGCAAGTGCAGCATATAGTGATGTAATTTATGCAGAAACTTCTGCACAATACACAGGTATAAGTGGAACAACAGCAGGACATACTGGTGCTGTAGCAACATTTGATGTTACTAGAAATGGTAGCAAGTACTATGCATCACTAGATACAGGCGGTGATGGATACACAAGATTAGAAACTGTGGTTATTGCAGGAACAAGTTTAGATGGTGCAACAACTGCAAACGATCTAACAATTACAATTACAAGTGTTGATGCAAACGGAGTTATATTAGATTTTGATATAGATGGTGTTGCTAGAAGAGGTAGATTTTTAGCATTACCAACAAGTGGTACAACAGCACAAGTAAGTGTTGATGGCGAGACATGGACAAGTGAAACACTTCCTAGTGCAGGCAGCGGAACCTGGATAAGAGCTGCAAACGGTTTAACAGATGACGGTAGTAGCACATATAAATCTAGTTCAACAGTTATAGTCGCAACAGGCGGAAGCACAGTTGCTTACAGTGCAGATGCAGATACTTGGAGCACAGCTACACTACCAGGCGGACTTAATACAAGTGCCGGACAAGATATTGCATTTGGTCAGGTTACAGCAAGCATAGGTAGATTTGTTGTAGTAAGTGAATCAGATGCAGATGTAGCATATTCAGATGATGGCGGCGCAACTTGGTCAATTGCATCAGCAGCATTGCCTAACACAGGTTTTACAGCAGTAACTTATGGTAAAGGAATATTTGTTGCAGTAAGATCAGGAACCAACAATGCAGCAACATCTACAGATGGTATTACTTGGACAGCAAGAACACTTGCAAGCGTAAAAACTTGGGTTGATGTTGTTTGGGGTAATGGTAGATTTATTGCAATTAACGATACTGACACAGTAGGTAACTATTCATTAGACGGTATAACATGGACAGCAAATACAATTGGTGTTCAAAGTGGTACACCTGCTCGTATTGCATACGGTCAGGGTATGTTTGCTGTAACAGGCACAGATACTGATACGGTTGCATACAGTGAATATGGAATTGATTGGTCAACTCTAAGTGTAACAGCAAATACAGGTGGATATGGACCAATTGCATTTGGTAATCCAGATAGAACTGGTATGTTTGCATCAATAGGTGCAGGCACTACAACAAATGTTATGAAATCAAAAATTGGCGCTAGAACCAGAGGTAGAGCAAGTGTTGCAAGCGAAAAGATTTTCCAAATTAAAATACTTGAACCTGGATCAGGATATTCAAGTGCACCAACTATGACTGTTACAGATCCTAATAACATTGATGATGTTGTGTTTACAGTTAGAACAGGCAAAGGTGCTTTAGGTAATCCAACATTTGTAGCTAGAGGTACAGGATTTGCAGAAGCAACAGCTGAAATAAATGCAGCAAATTCAAATGGTGTTGCTGACTTCTTCCAAGATGGCACTTTTGTTGCTGTGAAAAGGCTAACTCAAAGACCAGTACCTGGTTCGAATATTGAATTTGCAGGTGATCCTGGTAACTACTATAAACTAGTTGCTGTTGTATCGTTCTTAGGAACCAATGACGGTAGCTACACAGGTTTCTTACAAGTTTCACCATCTGTTACAAGATCTAATGCTCCTGTGGACGAAGATAATACCGAGCTTCGAATAAGATACTCTCAAGTACGTCTAACAGGACACGACTTCCTAGACATTGGTACTGGTAACTTTACAGAAACAAATTATCCTGGAGAACCAACTCAAGATCCTATACAGGCTAATGAAACTGTTGAATCAAATGGTGGACGAGTGTTCTTTACTTCAACGGACCAAGACGGTAACTTTAGAGTTGGCGACTTGTTCCAAATTGAACAGGCTACAGGTGTTGCTACATTGAATGCAGAAGCATTTAATATTGCAGGTCTACAAGAACTTACACTGGGTGAAGTTACACTTGGTGGTAACTCTGCAAGTGTTAATGAGTTTAGTACAGACCCGTTCTTTACTGCTAACTCAGACAGTATTGTTCCTACACAAAGAGCAATCAAAGCATACATTGAAGCACAAATTGGTGGTGGTGGTGCATCACTAAACGTTAACTCAGTTACAGCAGGTGACATATTTATAAGCTCGAATGTTATTACCACGGCATCTGGACAAGGCATAAATATAACTGCAAACTTAAACTTTACTGGTGGTGTATTAGGATTACCAGTAGCGTACAACTACTTTTTAAGATAAAGATTGGAGAACTAAAAAAATGGCAAACGGAAGATTAGGAGCAGCAGATCTAGCAGCAAGCACTAATACAACAGTATATACAGTGCCTGCAGATACTTTTGCTGTAGTTACTGTTAGCTTGTGTAATAGAAGTTCATCTAGTAGAACTATTAGAATTGCACTAGCAAGCGCAGATACTCCTACTGATGCAGAATGGTTAGAATATGATGTATCATTAGTAGGAAACGGAACAATAGAACGTACAGGTATTGTAATGAGTACAACACAAAAAATTGTTGTGTATTCTAATAGCTTAGATGTAAGTGCTGTTGTTTATGGATTAGAAACAACAACGGTATAAGGAAAAAAAATGCGTAAGATAGGAATAGGTACAGCCGGCGATCCGTTACTTGGTAGAACAAAAGTTGATGATAATATATTTACAACTATTCTTTCAGACGAGGATTTAGTATTAGATCCAAACGGTGCTGGCGAAGTAAAAGTTAACGGTAATGTGCAGATTAATAATACTGCACTAATGAAATTTGGTGATGCTGACAATTCAAACTGGACTGCATTGAAAGGTGCAAGCACAGTTGCTTCCAATCTTACATTTACATTACCAGATGGATACGGAACAAACGGTCAATTACTACAAACAAACGGCAGTGGTGGATTAAGTTGGGGATCACCAGGTATTACAATTACTAATGATACTGCAACAACAAATAACAATCTTTATCTAGCATTTACTGCATCATCTAGTGGTACTGTTTCTTCTCTTAGTGTATCTAATAATAAACTGGCATATCAGCCAAGCACCGGAAATTTATTTGTTGGAATAGTATCAGGTGGTGAAGGAAACGGTAACAATCTTGTGTTAAGAAGCACAAGCGCAGGAACAAAAGGTCAAGTTTATATTGATGAAAATACTACATCAACTTCAACTACCACAGGTGCTTTGAGAGTATCTGGCGGAGTTGGTATTGCTGGAAACACTTATATCGGAGGTAGTTTGTCTGCACAAGCAATTACTGAAACATCAAGTATTACATTGAAAGAAAATATCAATCCTATCGAAAATGCTTTACAAAGTTTAACACAACTTGTAGGAGTAGTGTATGACAGAAAAGACGGTAGTAGTAAAAACGAAGCAGGATTAATTGCAGAAGAGGTTAACAAAGTTTTACCAAATCTTGTACATAAAGACGAACAAGGAAATCCACAAAGCATACAGTACACAAAATTAAGTGCTTACATCATCGAAGCTCTCAAAACTTTAAAAGATGAAATAGACAATTTGAAAAAAGGATAAAAATCGTGGCAGATTTAAAAAATACTGTAATCAACGATACTGGTTTTATAAATCTTCCAAGAGGAACTACAGCGCAACGCCCAGCAAATGTTCCTGGAGCAACAAGATTTAATACAGATCTTGGTTATGTAGAAACGTACTACAATGGGGCATGGGGCGATTTAATTCATGGTAAAGGATTTTACTTACCAAGAAATGATTTAGTAGTAGAATTATCATATGACGATCCTAATAGTTGGCCAGGGTCTGGAACACAATGGTTTGACACTAGCCCAAATAATTACACATTTAACATAACATCAGCATGCCCAGACACAGGGCAACAGGCTATGAATTTCAGTACTAATGACAGAAATGCAATTTATGCTAATACTGCATCTTCGGATGTTCCAGGACTATCAGGTGATGTAACTTATGTTTGTGTATGTAGAATTTTGAATAGCACAAGTCAATGGCGAACACTAACACGTAGTTGGGTATCCGACCACCATGTTATTATACAGAGTGGTGCTTGGAATATGGGAGTCTATGACAATGATAGTGCAGGATTTATCGACAACGGATTTGATCAAACAAATTTACCAAGTTATCCAGACGGATATATGGTTTTTATATGGCGCTGGGTAAATGAAACTACTAGCAGTATGCCAACACATACTATGAATGTAAATGCTGTTGCTGCACACCAATACACAGGAAGTTTTAATAATTCTAATGGACGTTACAATAGAGGATTTCATATTCTCGGAGGACATCATGCTAGTAATAATAATCCAGCATCAGGATCACAACCATGGGGTTGGATAAAATACTTTGCAGCATACAACAGACGTCTTGAAGATTGGGAATGTCAAATGGTTAACAGTACTTTGCGAGAAAGATACGGAATTTAAAAAATGGCTATACTTAAAAACACTGATATAAATGATACCGGATATTTGTCTTTGCCTATCGGGACAGAAGGACAACGGGGTAGTATTGCTACAGGAACTATAGTAAGATTTACAAGTGTAGGTACTACATCTTGGACTGTTCCGGCAGGCGTTGACAGTGTTGAAGTGCTTGTTGTTGGCGGAGGCGGCGGAGGCGGCTCAGACATGGGCGGCGGAGGCGGCGGAGGCGGTGTCGTTTACGATCCTGTTTATCCTACAACTCCAGGACAAAGTATTACAGTTACAGTAGGCTCCGGAGGTGCAGGCGCACCAGCTGGCCAAGGTCAGGCTAGAGGTTCAAATGGTGGAAATTCAGTTTTTGGTACAATAACAGCATATGGTGGAGGCGGAGGCGCTTCCAGACATGACGGTTCAGGCGCACCAGCAGGTGACGGCGCAAGTGGCGGCGGTGCAAGTGGTGGTAGAGGAAACCAAGATTTTCCAGCTGCTGGTTCAGGCTACGGCGGCGGAAACAGAGGTCGTGCTATCTACGGTGAACAAGGACACGATGGTGCCTGGAGCACAGTAACACGATGGTATCCAGGCGGTGGCGGAGGAGCCGGAGGACCAGGACAAGGTGGTAATTACTATGGTGGTAATGACCAAGGTGGTCATGGTGGACCAGGCGCACTAGTAAACATCGATGGTAACAACTACTATTGGGGTGGCGGCGGAGGAGGCTCTGGCTACAACGCCAGAGGTGGTGACGGCGGTATCGGTGGTGGCGGCGGTGGCGCAGTAGGTTCTACCCGCGGCGGTGTAGGTTATAACAACGGAAACAACGGTGGTGGTGGTGGCACCGACACTTGGGCACAAACACCAGGCGGCAATGGTGGTGCAAACACCGGTGGTGGTGGAGGTGGTGGATCTCACTACAACTCCAACAACTATGGTGGTAATGGTGGATCCGGACAAGTTATAGTCAAACACAACCAAGGATCACCTGTAAACGAAATTTATAATGGATCACTAAGAATTAATTCAGATGAAGGTGCTCCGGAATATTATGGGCAAGACGGATTATGGCATTCAATGGCTATACCTTTCAAAGAGCGAACTATTATTACGTTTGCATACATGGCGGGAGGGTATAAAAACAGTAGTGCTTGGAATAATGTTAATAGGGTACAAGCTTCTACAGACACAACTATTGATTTAGGTGACGGCAGTTTAGAAAGAAGTTTTAACTATCAATGGGGTGCTTGTAGCAAAAACGTAGGATTTATTTTTGGTGCAGGTAACGGACATGCTGTAACATCTAATTATATAATTGCATTTAACATGCGTACAGAAGTACAATACAATGGAGGTTTTAGTAGAAACCTAAATGGTGGTAGATTAAGAGACGGCGGTGTTTTTATGGAACACTACAAGGCTTGGATGACAGGTGGTAGTTCATTAGACAGAATGGATCTGCTAACAGAAACACTTACCACAAGTATTGCTGCAGGATTACCTGGGGGTACTACAACAGACATGTGGGGAATGAGTTGGGAACATGAAGGAATATTTTTCTGGTCAAATGACAAGCGATTATTTAATATGCCTACAGAAACATATATCAATTACAACAGCGGAAATCCGTCAAACCACCCACAACAAAAATCAGTGCAAAGTAAATTAAACTATAACTGGGCAGGCAACGAAGGTTCATACAACGGTGGATACAACTTGCGTAGAACAAATATGATTACGAGAACTACATCTGGAACCTATGGTAAACCAAGAGGTAACTGTGGTGAAGAAAACTTTACAATGGGACAGGATCATCAATATATGTTAGGAGAGTACAATGGTGCTCAAAACAACAACAGTTGGCGTTGGAACTATTATACCGAATCGGGTTTTGGCGGCGGCTATCAAATGGAGCCAAAAGGAAAAGGCGGTTCTAGTTCAGGCATTTGCTTCTGGAGAGACAACTAATGGCAACACTTAAAAACACACGAATTAATGATACTGGACATCTAACACTTCCTGGCAGTGCTTCACAAACAGGAAATGCCGGAGATTTAAGATATAATGCAACCAACGGACAAATAGAAGTTTGGCAGGATAACTCAGGAACAGATAACTGGAATGCTCTTGCACTTCCTTTTTTAACTAGACAAATTATTACAACGGCATATGTACACGGAGGATATGCAAGTAGTGTAGTCTGGGACGAAACTAACCGTGTAACTTTTGCAACTGATACAACAATTGATCTTGCCGGAAAACAAGAACGAGGACACAATTACAAAGACAGTTGCCATAACAGTAATGTATGCTGGACTATAGGTGGAGCAGCTAATGGACACTGTGTTGCTTCTAATGGTATTACTGCTTATAATCATAGAACAGAACAAAATTTTACTGATGGATATACTAGAACATTTACGTGGAATACAAATAATCCGGGTATGATCCAACAAGATCTAATCAAAGCATGGGTTACAGGTGGCGGAAGTAGCCAGATACGTTATTTTGACATGGTCACAAGCACACTAGGAGCCCAACAAGGAAACTCAAATACTTCGGGCGGTATATGGGGCATACAGCACGAAAATTATGGAATATGGTGTACTAATAATCAAGGCTTTAAATGGGCTACACAACAACCATATTCTCGTAGTGATACATCTCCCCAAGGAGACAAGCATCAGCATGCTATCATGTTCAAACATGCTAATATGGTAGCAGGAAGAGAAGGAAATCCTAGTTCAAACTGGAGAGAAACAAACTTTTATAACGATCAAACACAAGATGTTATTGGTGGTAAGAGCTATTATGGTGGCGAAGAAAATATGGTAGTAGGACAAGATTGGGGATATGCAATTGGTTGGTATCAAGGTAACCACGTAGTAGATTCTGCTAAATTTGTTTATGCTACTAGACAAAGTACACGCGGTGGTAATTCACTTAACGCAAAAGGTGTAAACGGCCAAAGTTCAGCAACGATGAGCTGGAGAGACTAATATGCTAAATATTTTTGTAATTTTACGGAGATATACATGAGTGATATAATTAGATCAGAATCAAATATGCCAGATAGACGAAAAGAATACACCGACAAGCAGTACTTTAAAAGTGACCTTATCACTGATACTACAATGTTGACTGACGAGGAAAAGCAACGAATAACTGCTGCTATGAATAAAGAATGGACTAATCCTAAATACAAATTGAAATATTTTGTAGGTCAAGCTCAGATCACTCCGTTTGCAAAATTTAGACAATGGTTGTTAGAACTCAAATCAAAAGAAGAATCTATTGAAAATATTGAGTACGAAGTAGCAAAATACAAAGTTGAAATTAAAAGATTTAAAAGAATGGCTGATCAAGCACACGACGACCTCGACAAAGAACTTGCTATGATCGAAGCACACAATGCTGAAAAAAATCTTATTACAACTCAACGCCGATTAAATGATTGGTATTTAGAAAGAGCTCATCTATTAGATTTATTAAAAGAATTTGAACAAAGTGAAGAATCTAAATTACCAGATGGATCTGGACGTACATATTGGGATATTTTAAACACTGACGAAGAAGATATATATGAAGCAGAGTACTGGACTAATAGATTAGCAAAACAAGCCGCTACAGATATGTTATTTTATGGACGTATCGGTACAGGAAACATGGATGCTATATTACAAATGTCGCCAGAACAACAAGCAGAGACACTTGCTTTAACAGTTAACTTTAGTACGAAATTACAACATTATCAATTAGAGTTACAAAATAAAGCAGAAGAGCAATTAAAATTAGGGCAAACAAATATAAACACTAAAGATTTACTTGCTCCTAAAGAAGAAAGCAAACTTTTAGAAACTGATGAAAAAGAAACACCAAAGGAGGATATTTTAAAAGATGTATATAATATATGAATCAATGGCGGGTAATGATCCCCGTAAAACTCCTTTAATTGAGGATATTGCGTCTGAATGGCATTATACTATTGCACATATTAAACCAGAAAATCTAAGTAAAGTAAACTTAGAATGGTATAAAGCAACAGAAATTACTGAAGGAATGGCATATGCTTATCACTTTACAAATGCTGTAAATGAAGAAGTTTCTCTAATGAAAAGTACATCAAATCCTAAAGACATGGTACAACCTACTAGTTTTGGTGAGGAGGGCTATACAAAAGTAGATTATAAACTTACAAGTACAGATGAACTAAACGCAGTTGGATTGCTGAAAGCAATTATGCTTAATTGGGCTGAAAATCATTTGTCGGAGGAAACTGGCCTAGTTCAAATAAAAACTAAAGTTCCTACACTTAAAAGGTTAAAAGAAACACAAATGTTTATGGCTACTTATTTCGAAACTGAATTTGCATATACAGCAGGTAAAGAAAAAACACCAGAATTTCAAACAACCAAATTTTCTCAACAAATTATTCCATAAAATCGCTTTACAAAGTTCAAAAAAGGTGTTACTATAAGTATAGTGTGTAGTAACACTTTTTTTATGGAAAAACAATGATTAGAAAAGTTTTTAGCATTCCACTAAATCCTAAACTGTCTCCTGAACAGTTAAAACAATTTGCTGAATTTGTACGTAACTACAAAGATTATATCTATGATATATATTTTACTTGTAGGGTAGCTCCTTTTATGCAAGATGCAATGGGAGATGTTTTTGTAAATCAAGATGATTACGAATTGGCCGTTGATCAAGCAGTTTTTATTCAAGAATATACAGGAGTACCTGTAAGTGCAACATTTAACAATCTTCAAATTCCACCCACGCAAGAAAATTTAGATACGTTTATAAAACATTTTAAACCAGTATATGATAAAGGCGTGAAAATTGCAACCATTCCTCATACACACTGGATGGCAACAGGGCAAATCAAAGCAGCATTTCCTGAACTATTTGTTAAAAATACAATATTACGAGATGTAAGAGTTGCAGCAGAAATAGTCAATCTTGCCAAATACGGATTTGATTACATAAATCTTGATAGAGATCTAATGCGTGATAGAGATACTTTATTACGTCTAAAACAGGCTAAAGAATGGATAAAACAAAATTTAAATAAAGATATACATTATAGTCTACTAGCAAATGAAGGCTGCTTAGGTAACTGTCCTATGATGGTTGAGCATTTTGAATTTAACAATAACAGGAAAGGTGTTGATCCACAGTATTTTAACAGTCCAATTAGTAGAGTAAGTTGTCCAAAATGGGATGTCGAAGATCCTAGTGTTGATTTAAAAACAGCAAACTTGCCACCTTGGAAAGAAGACTGGGAAGAATTTTTAAATGATTTAGGTATTGATGTTTTTAAAATGCATGGTAGAGAAGCTATATCTAGATTGGCTGAAACCATGAACATTGTTAAAAAATGGGCTAATAATGAAGAAATATTGTTTGATAATTTTGATAGATATTTGCACAGTACAAACTTAGCAGAAAAACCGATTGATGCTTGGCGGAAAAAAATTAAAAACTGTAAATTTGATTGTTGGGAATGTCAGTATTGTGATAAGATATATGAAATAAAATCTCCTATTAAACACACTAACATGGTAAAATTTATTGCAAACAGTATAGCCCAGAGCGGTATACCTTCTGTGCAATTATCTGTGCCTGGATTAACTTCGTCAAGAGTACAAACATTAATAAACAAAATTGCTAGAGAAACAGGCAACTATATGGAAGTTGGTAGTGGATTAGGTGCTACATTAAGTGCTGCACTGCATAAAAATAAAATTGATGCAGTGGCAATAGATACTTGGGGCGATGATATTCAACCAAAAAATTCTTATGTTGAAAGACTTCCAAAGAATGAAAAACAAACTTTTTTAAATAATATCGAAAAATTTAAAGCAGATAATAATGTAGAAATAATAGAAAACGATTTATTTGCAGTTGATTTAACAAAATATAAAAATAGTATTTCTTTTTGGTTCTATGATGGACCACACGATAAAGATATTACTGCTCGTGCAGTAGATTACTATAAATCAGTTTTTGCAGAAGAATCTATACTTATTTTTGACGATGCTAATTGGATGCAAGTAGTAGAAGGTGCAAGAGAAGGCTTACAAAATTCGGGATTAGAAGTAGCATATGAAAAATTACTCCTAAACAAAGAAGAAGATAAAAACGGTTGGTGGAACGGGCTGTACATTGTAGTTGTACGCAAAACTGTTCAAGAAGAAACTATTGTGGAGCTGTAGGAAAGACAATGAGGAAAATAATTGTATTTGGAGGCGGTACAAGTGGTTGGTTAACAGCGGCCTATCTAAGTAATAATTTACAACAAGGATCAAGAATACACTTAATAGAAGATGCGAGTGCAGGTCCAATTGGTGTAGGTGAAGGTACACAACCATTAACTGCTAAATTTTTATGGGAATGTGGATTAGAACCCAAACAATGGATGAAGCCAAGTAAGGCAACTTTTAAACACGGTGTAGAATTAATTGGCTGGAACAAAGAACCTTACTTTGTTGACAACGACGCAATATCTAATACTGTTGCAGCTCCGCATTTATATGCTAGTCATTATTTTATAGATAAACCATACAAAGAATTTGCAGATTGGCATCCTGCATATCAACTTGCAAAAGAAAATTTAAGCACAAAATTGTCGCCTAATTTAGATATAAATTTCAATATTGGTCCTGACGGTTATGGCGCTGTGCATTTTTCAGCATATGATATAATAGAATCAATTAAATCATTAATAATTGATAGAATTGATTATACTGATACAAAGATAACAAAAGTAGCAACTGATGACAATGGAATAACTAAACTTATAGACGAAAAAGGTATAGAGTTTAGTGCAGATTTATATTTAGATTGTAGTGGATTTAAAAGTGCTCTACTTGAAAAAACAATGGGTAGTACATTTGTAGATTACAAACCTTGGTTAATGAACGATAAGGCAGTTGCAATAGCTACTAATTATACTAATCCTATCGAAGAATGTCATCCTTATACAAAAGCAACAGCAATGACAGCAGGCTGGCGATGGACTATTCCTACATATCATAGAGTCGGAAATGGTTATGTTTACAGTAGTGATTTTTTATCGCCGGAGGAAGCAGAAAAGGAATTAAGAGATGCAATAGGAGAGTACGATGCTCCTGCTAAACATCTTGACATGAAATGCGGATCTCATAATAATGTTGCTGTAAAAAATGTTATAGGCATAGGTTTAGCAGCAGGGTTTGTTGAACCATTAGAAGCTACTGGAATAACATTTACAACAGCAACAGTTACTTCTATTTGTAACTTACTAAACGGTTTTGGAACCTGGAACGATCAAGCAAGAGAAATGCTTAATAGAGGTTTTTATGAAATGAGCATAGAAATTTTAGCATTTGTTTTTGCCCACTATTATTTTAGTAATAAAGACGATACACCATATTGGAAAGCTGTTAGAAAAAAATCTCTAGAAGATTTACCTGCCGATGCGAAAATGATGATTAATCAATATTATCCCGATTTAAAACCTTTTATCTTTTTTAGTCAGCAAAGTATGTTTAGTAGTGTACAATGGTGGAGTATGTTACATGCTGGCGGAGCATATTCTAATTACAAGTCTACGTTAACCCAAGAAGAAAAAAACTATCTTGAATATTTTGTAGAAACGCAAAAGACAAAAACAGAACAAGCTAAAAAAACTTTTCCTAATCATTATGAGTATTTGAAAGGGTGGTATGAATCATGGAGCGAGTAACTCAATATAAATGTGATTTTTGGGTAGATAAAGTTGGTACGCCAGAGCAAATAGAAGATCTTAAACAACAAATTTTATCTGCAAAAGAAAATGATACAGATCCTATGGTGATGAGTAACGACGGATGCTGGCGCAGTAATGCAAAATATAAAAATATAGAATGGCTTACTGATAAACTAAAAGAAACGACTGCTATTGCCTGTGAACATTATATGGTACATGACCAGAATTTTGCTAAATTTATTGAAAAAAGACATATATCGTGGGATTATTGGACAAATGTAAATGAACCTGGCAGTAGAAATGTTTTACATTCCCATGTTGCTGATGTTTTTACAGCAGTATATTACATTCAAGGAAAGGATACAGGCCCTTTGAAGTTTGTAAATCCTGCTAACTTGTTAAACAACTGCAATTTTAGAGCACCGTTTACAAGAGATAGTTATCTATACCCAGGAGACGGAGATTTAGTTTTATGGCCTGCTTGGGTGCCTCATGAAGTTGATAGAAACGAATCTCAAAGACAAAGAATAAACATGGCGTTTAGTATACAGGTAACTTAAATGGAATATAAAGATAATATATTAGGAAATAACACTTTTGCAAAATTACAAGCAACCTTGCTTAATGAAGAACTTCCTTGGTTTTTTATAGGGTCAACAGCATATACAGATCAAGATCCAACACAAGAGTTTGACTTTAGCTTTGCTCATCAAGTATATAAAGAAGGTAAAGTATACAGTAGTCTAGGACAATTTTTAGAAACTTGTTGTTTATCTGCTTTAGATAATGCGGGTATAACATGTAAAGAACTTTGGCGAATAAGACTAGGGTTAATTACAGCAACTAAACAATCCATTGTTCATCAACCACATGTTGATTACGAAGAACCGCATAAGTCTGCATTAATTTATGTTAATGATACCGACGGCGACACTGTATTTTATAAAAATAAATTTGTTCCAGGAACTATTCACAGTGCTGAGTGGAAACAGTCATTTGAAGAAGATGCAAGAGTCACTCCTAAAGCTAATAGGTTAGTATGGTTTGACGGTTTACAATATCATTCTAGTTCAACACCAACACAAACCAGTAGAAGAATTGTTATAAATTTTAATTATGTTTAGAAAACAAGAAAAAATAGAATTTTTTAGTACAGTGCCCGGGTTAGCAGATAGTTTTCCTATTTTTCCAGCATCTCAGTGGAGGCCAAAATGGGTAGCTAATTGCCGTGATGATTTTGCCAAACACAAAGGATATAAAAGACCAAGTCATTTGTATCAATGTCCTGGTATATTTGATTTATACAAAACCGGATTTATGATTCCATTATGGCATGATACAGTGATTAAAACACAATTAGACGAAGAAGCATTTGCTTATGTTCATCCAAGTGAAATGTTAGCAAAATTAAGAGAAGGTGATCCTGTAGGCACACATCCATATGAGTTACAAAAATGGCTTCCAAGGCGCCCATGGAGTATTGCACCTATTATGAAGTTTAATACACCATGGAATGTGATTGCTCCAAAAGGTGTTAAGTTTTTAATGACCAGTATAGCATACAGTGATTCCTATGAATTTGAAGCATGCCAAGGTATATTAGATCCAAGCATAAGTACTGAACTCAATGTGCAAGGATATTGGAATGTAAAAGAAGGTGAAACTCGTTTAAATGCAGGGACGCCATTAGCACATCTAATTCCTATTTCAGAAAAATCGTTCGAATACGAAGTAAGAGATGCAACAGATCATGATCGTGAATTTCTTAAAAAACGAGAATATTTTACTGTATTTGGGTTTAACTTAAATAAGCGTCTTATTAAAGATATTTACAACAAACATTTTGGGAGAAAATAATGTCACTAGAAGAAACAAACGGGCATCAGTTTACAACTTTTATTCAAACTATCCGTAAACCTAAAGACAAAAACGATTCGTATACAATGCGAAAAATTCAAAAAGATAGACAAAAACACTTGCATTGGATTAACACTGTTTTGAAATATAAAGAAATAATTATTGAATATAAGTTAGATGATGAAATAAAAAAAGAAATAGTTTCTATACAACCATATTCAGATAATCCAAAACCGTTCCCACATACAGAACTTACTAAAGAAATTATTCATGATGAAGAAGTTTTTGAAGATCAGTATATAAGAGTGTATAGGTCTCCAGATAATCAACCATTAGCAATACACATAGATAGTGTTTTACAATGGACAACATACAGTTTAGGGCTAAACGAAGTAGACGCAGAATATAAGAAAACAATGTATGTTTAATTTTTTTAAAAAACCTAAACTTGAATTTGTATGTTTGTTGCCTGAAGTAAAACAAATAATGCCCATCGTTCCGGCTAAAGAAATTTCATTTGAATGGACAAAGAAAGCGTTATCTGATTACAAATCTAAAATCAAAGATAAACCTTATGAAAGATTTACACATATATCACGTTGCCCCGGAATACTAGGTATTACTAAAAAAGGCTGGGTACAACGAAGTTGGCAGGATGTTGTAATAAAAACAAACGGTGATGGAAAAAGTTTTGAATGGAAAACTCCTATTAACCAAGCTATTACTGATGCCGATCATAACTGGAAATGGGATTATGTATCTCACCATCCTGAAGAATTGTTTAGCCAATATAACAAACTAAACAAAAATACATTAAAAACAATTATAAAAATTCAATCTCCTTGGATGGTGTATATTCCTAAAGGATATGTGCTTATGAGTATGCCTATTCCTTATCCTGATAATCATGTTTTTACTGCTGCTATAGGTTTTTTAGACGGAGATTATGGTCCTAATTTTCTAAATGTACAAATGTTCTGGCATGAACTTAATGGCGAAACGTTCATTCCGGCAGGCACACCATTGTGTCAATATATATTAATAAAAAAAGAAAAAGACACATATGATGTAAGAGATGTAAATACTAAAGATATAACAAATCTACGATTGAGAGCTAGTACTATTGATAGTAAATATATTAGCAATTATACAAAGTTAAAAGATTTGGAGTGGAAAAAGTGATAGAGTGCTATAATTTATTGAAAGCAAATCCAGACGATAGTGACGAAATATTAAAATTTAAATTTAAAAAGGCAGCAATGAAAAATCATCCTGATAGAGGAGGAAATGCTGAAGATTTTGATAAAATTTCTCGAGCTTACAAGATACTTGTCAACCATAGACAAGCAGTTTCTCAATTAAAAACAACTGCAAGAAGTCAACAAGATTTTTTAGATGCGTTTTTTGGTGGCAAAAAAGGCCCTTATGCAAGGAGATAAAAATGTTTAGAAGGGTGGAAATTTGTACTTATCAACATAAAACTGATAAAATAGGAAACCAAGCACATGCTGATTTTCTACAATGGGAACGTGTTCATGTCCATCTAATAGGGTATGGTGTACGACTAAGTCACGATAAAACACAGGTTGATTTTTCAAGCGACGAAGCCTGGGAAATTTGGAAAAAAACCTGGAAACATTACTATAGACGCATCTACTGATCTTTCGATAAATACTACATAAGGAAAGATGAATGGCGCAAAATCAAGCACCCGTAGTAGACAGAATTAGAATCATACCACGTCCAGATGACTTTTTAGATCGTCAGGTTGGGTCAAGTGGTGAAGTATTTTTTGATAAAGAAGCCAACACCCTAAGAGTTTACAGTGGCAAACTACAGGGAGGATATGAGCTTTTAACCACCCAAAATTTAGCACAAAAGTCAACTGTTGCAACAGTTGTATATGATGTTATTGTGCAAAATACAGGTGAAGGAAACAAATATATCCTCAGCGGGCAATACAAGCCACCTTTAAATTTTACCAAAGGTTACACATATATTTTTGATCAAAGTGATCCCACAAATGTATGGTATCCTAATGTAATAGGTAGCACTAACAATCAACACCCTTTATATTTTAGCGATGACGATCCTAATGGTGCAATAGGATCTGCAGCAACAGTAGTAAACAAACGAGTAAGTGTTGGCTATAACGGCACGAGAAATATTTACTACATTAATGGTTTAGAACAACCTGTACTAACAGTAAAAAGAGGAAATACATACGTATTTGATCAAAGCGGACCTACTAATGAATATTATGGTGGCTCAGTGCATGCATTTATGATTAATACAGATGAACTTGGAAATCATTACACCACTGGTGTAGTTTTCAAGTTAGACGGCGCAACAGTATCTATGGCTGATTATGTAACTAATTTTGCAAGTGCAGACGAAAGAATAATTGAATGGACTGTTGATGCTACAACACCTAATAGGCTTTACTATGATTGTATGGCTCATCCTGGTATGGGTAATAGAATTAATGTACAGGATACCGGAACACACTATTCAGATGGTGTACAGTACATACTTGACGATGTTCCAGTAAGTTTAAGTGCATTTGAACAAGGTTTTGAAA